>QWCE01000583.1_pt1 | contig 74448 bp, 72 predicted proteins | sample 1972531 | NCBI WGS metagenome assembly QWCE01 (sample SAMN09866716, study PRJNA288562) | Human gut metagenome isolate term4_stool, whole genome shotgun sequencing...
GCCCGAGTTGTATTTTCTCTCACGCACATGTCGCGAGAGAAAATGATTTTATTTCTTTGCCGCCTGCGGGCGGCAAACTCTGCGAGGCTTTTTTGACACACTGAAGGGACGGCCAAGGCCGTCCCTTTTTCTATAATATTCTGTTTTTCACTTTTATGCTCTCTATTTCGCCTTTTATATAAAAACATCTTGACAATCCATCCCGTTCCGGGTATAATACAGCCGTTAGTCATGTTAATGGCTCTTAAAGAGCACCCTGGATGAAGCCGGGTGCATCGGAGGGAGGGAAAATAGATGTCCGAAGTTCATGTCAAGGAAGGCGAGAGCCTGGACAGCGCTCTGAAGCGTTTCAAGAGAAGCTGCGCGAAGGCCGGCGTCCTGGCGGAGGTGCGTAAGCGCGAGTGCTATGAGAGCCCCAGCGTCAAGCGCCGCAAGAAGTCCGAGGCGGCCCGCAAGAACAGAAACAAGAGATATTATTGATCTCTAGCGCAAAAAGAATCGTAAAAAACATGGTTTCGCCGTAACGCGAAACCATGTTTTTTTATGACCTGAAAAACAAAATTTTCGGCTGTATTTTTGGTGACAAACGGTGCCGGATCGGTGAAGAAAACGGTGCCGATTCGGTGAAGAAAAGGAGACACTTACGGTGCAGCTTGCGGGGAAAACAGCACCGCCAGCAAATCCTCCACCTCCGGGAGCATGAAAAAGCCGAAGCCGATGCCCAGCTTCTCCGCCTCCTCTATCTTGCTTTTCAGAGTTTGGCCGTCGTCAAAGAGGACGAAGCGGGTGTCGCCGCCGTCCCGGTAGGTAAAATAGCGGGCACAGAGGGGACGGCTGAAATAGGTGGCCCGACCTTGGGCCAGCTCCCGGAGCCGAGACACGGTGAGGGGTATGCCACCCCCGGGGCCGGAGAGGGGGAAGTCCGCCATCATCCGCTGGAGATCCAGGGCCAAGCGCTCCGGCCCCCAACGCTCTGCGGCCCGGGTGAGCCGCTGGGTCAGGGAGCCGGAGGTCAGGGCCGTACACACCACCGCCAGAGCGTGGGGGGCGAAGTCCGCTGCTGCCTCGGGCAAAAACAGCTTTCGGCCCTGTCCGGTCAGGGCCTCATCCAAGGCCCGGCAGAAGCTCTCCGGAGGCGTGCCGTCCACGATGACCCCGGCGTAGCGCCGGTGCAGACACTCCCGGGTCAGGGCCCGGCACAGGCTCTGCGGCGCATCCGGGTACTGCCCGCCTTCATCCGAGAGCATCAGCAGGCCACCCCGGAGGGCCGGGGGCAGGGGAGAGGACAGCAGCGTCCCTTCCGGACCGATGCGATAGCTCATGTGGGCAAGCTGGGCCGTGCTTTGCAGGGCTGTTTGCAGACGCTGACCGTCGGTGGCTAAATACAGTTCCATTGTGGTGCCCCCTTGCATTACCGCTTGAAAAATGGTAAAATCAATTTTAATTTATTGTATGAGAGGAGCCGATGGGATATGTCCTTTTCCCTGATCCCGCAAATGCTGCTGCCCGGGTACGGAAGCCTGACGCCGGAGATGCTCCGGGAGCGGGGTATCCGCCTGCTGCTGTGCGACCTGGACTATACCCTGGCGCCCAAATATGTGCCGGGCCCGGACGAGGCCCTGCACCGGTGGCTGGCGGCCATGGGAGAGGCGGGTATCCGGGTGATGATCCTCTCCAATAACCGCAGCCCCGTGCGGGTGGAGCGGTTTTGCCGGGATCTGGGCATTGACTATGTGGGACACGCCGGGAAGCCCTCATCCAAGGGATTTCGGGCGGCCATGGAAAAGGCCGGGGTCACGCCGCAGCAGACCGCCATGCTGGGCGACAAGCTCCTCACCGATGTATTAGGGGCCAACCGCAGCGGCGTGCTGGCAGTGATGGTGGAGCCTATGGGCGGGCCGAAAGGGGTGTGGAACCATATACTCCACGGCTTGCAGAAGCCCTTTAAGGCCCGGTGTAAAGAAAGGAAGTAAGGGCTATGAATCATTTCAAAAAAATCGCAGAGGCTCTGCCCGGGGCAGGGCTGGACGGCGTTTTGCTTACGGGGGAGCATAACCGCTTTTACGCCAGCGGCTTTGCCTCTGTGGGCAGCGACGGCGTGGCCCTGGTGACCACGAAGGGTAACTTTTACTTTACCGACAGCCGCTACATTGAGGCGGCGGAGCGGCAGGTTTCGGACGCGGCCATCGGCATGACGGAAAGGGGCAAGGGCTACATAGCCTGGCTCAACGAGGCACTGGAGCTTTCCGGAGCCAAGCGCATCGGCTTTGAGGACGAGACCATGACCGTGGCGGACCATGAGCGCTACCGGAAAAATCTGCAGGCGGAGCTGGTGCCGGCCTCGGCCCTGCTGCACGCTCTGCGTGCCCAAAAGGATGCCCGGGAGCTGGAGCGGATGGAGCAGGCCCAGCGCATAGCGGAAAAGGCTTTGGAGCAGATTCTCACGGAGATGCGGCCCGGGGTGACGGAAAAGGAAATCGCTGCCCGGCTTCAGTACCATATGCTCTGCTTCGGGGCGGAGAAGATGTCCTTTGACCCCATTGTGGCCAGTGGGCCCAACGGGTCCATGCCCCATGCGGTACCCACCGACCGGCCCATTCAGTCCGGGGAGTTTGTGACCATGGACTTTGGCTGCGTGTATGGGGGCTACTGCTCCGACATGACCCGCACCGTATGTGTGGGGAGGCCCACGGAGGAGATGGAGCGGGTGTATGAAACGGTGCTGAAGGCGCAGCTGGCGGGCATCGCTGCTGCCCGGGCCGGGGTCACCGGAGCGGAAATTGACGGAGCGGCCCGGGAGGTCATCCGCCGGGCTGGGTACGGCGACTACTTCGGCCACAGCTTCGGACACAGCGTGGGAGTGGAGATCCACGAGAGCCCCAACGCCAGCCCCGGCAATCACGAGCCCATGCCCGCAGGGGCGGTGGTCTCCGCCGAGCCGGGCATCTATCTGCCCGGGCGCTTCGGCGTGCGCATTGAGGATGTGATCGTGCTGGAGGAGGGGGGCTGCCGGGACATTACCAAGGCGGACAAGGCCCTTTTGTGCCTGTGAGCATCCTTTTTCGGGAAAAGAACGGAAAAAATGCAACAAAGCACTTGCCAAAACCGAGATTTTCATATAGAATATATACGGCCTACTTGGCGCATAATATAATTTCGAGGAAATGAGAGGAAAATTTCCTCATACATAGGAGGAAAAAACTATGGCAACTATTACCGCAGGCGATTTCAGAAACGGTAAGACTTTCGAGATGGACGGCAAAATCATGCAGGTGGTGGAATTCCAGCATGTGAAGCCCGGCAAGGGCGCTGCCTTCGTGCGCACCAAGATGAAGAACATCGTCACCGGCGCCGTCACCGAAACTTCCTTTAACCCCACTGCCAAGTTCGAGGAAGCCTTCGTGGAGCGCAAGGATATGGCCTACAGCTACAACGACGGCGACCTGTACTACTTCATGGATCAGGAGACCTATGACATGATCCCCCTGGGCAAGGACCTGCTGGGCGATGCTTTCCGCTTCATCACGGAGAACACCGTGTGCAAGGTCCTCAGCTACAAGGGCAATGTGTTCGGCCTGGAGTGCCCCAACTTCATGGACCTGGAGGTCACCGAGACCGAGCCGGGCCTGGCCGGCAACACGGCTACCAACACCCTCAAGCCCGCCACCGTGGAGACCGGCGCGGAGGTGAAGGTGCCTCTGTTCATCAACATCGGCGACAAGATCACCATTGACACCCGCACCGGTGAATACCTGTCCCGGGCAAAGTAAGCAGGAGCTTTTAGCGGTTCAGAAAGGAGCGCAACATGGAAATTTCCCAGAAGGTCGCATATCTCAAGGGCTTGGCCGAGGGCCTGGCTCTGGACACCGAGACCAAGGAGGGCAAGCTCATTGCCGCCATCATTGATGTGCTGGACGAAATGAGCATCCGCTTTGAGGACATCGACGACAACCTGGTGGACCTGGAGGACGGCCTGGATGCCGTCAGCGATGACCTGTCCGAGGTGGAGGAGGCCCTCTACGAGATGGACGAGGACGACGAGGAGCTGGACGACGACGCCGAGTACTTCGAGACCACCTGCCCTGTCTGCCAGGAGGAGATCGTCTTTGACGAGGACACCCTGGACAGCGGCGAGATTCGCTGCCCCAACTGCGGCGAGAAGCTGGAGTTTGATCTCAGCGATCTGGCCCAGGCCGAGGACGACTACAACGACGAGGACTGACCGACTGCATGAAAAGGGGAGACGCTGCCGCGCCTCTCCTTTTTTCTGACCCGGCTAAAATTCCTTCGGAAATTTATGCCAAAGGGCTTGCAGCCTGCTGCGCGCATATCTCTGCGCGGCGGGGGGGGGTCGGACACGAGATGCAAGAAATCTTTTGTTCCCGGAGGAGGATACCATGAAATATACCACCACTGTAACGGATTATTTGGCCTGGCGGGGGGACATCCCCTTTTCCGTGGACCCCTTTAACGAGGTGGATAATCTGGTGCTGTGCATCATTTCCTATCTGGATTTTAGCCGGTTTCCGGAGCTGCTGACCCGCAATCCCAAGGAGGCGGCGGCCCTGGAGGACATTTGCGCCCGGCTTACGGAGGCGGATGACCAACTGGGACTCTCCCAGCTCAGCTATATTCCCGTGGCCCGGCAGGCGGCGGCGTGTGAGCGGTTTGCCGGGACGAGAATGTTTGCCTTTGAGGACCGCAGCGACGCGCAGACGCAGTTTGCGGCGGTGTCCTTTTTGCTGCCGGATAAGTCGGTTTTTGTGGCGTTCCGGGGTACGGATACCTCCCTGGTGGGCTGGAAAGAGGACTTTAACATGAGCTACCTGGAGGCGGTGCCGGCCCAGGTCCGGGCAGCGGAATACACGGCGGAGATCGCCCGGGTCTGCCGCTGGCACAAGCTGCGCATCGGCGGACACTCCAAGGGCGGAAACCTGGCGGCCTGGGCGGGACTGCACCTGCCGCGCAAGGTGTATGACCGGCTGATGGATGTATACAACAACGACGGGCCGGGCTTCAACCGGAGCATGACGGAGCTGCCGGAGTACGCGCTGCTCCGGGAGAAAATGCACACCTTCATCCCGGAGTCCTCCATCGTGGGCGTGCTGCTGGAGCACTGCGAGGATTACACGGTCATTGCCAGCACGGCCAAGTCCATCATGCAGCACGAGGCACTGTCGTGGTGTACGGAGCGGAATCGATTCATCCATCTGGAGGAGCGGTCGGCCCTGGGCCGGCGCTCGGACGATGTGCTGCGGGACTGGGTCGGGTCTATGACGCCCCGGGAGCGGAAGGAGTTTACCGATGCCTTTTTCAACATCCTCAGCATGGGCGGTAAAGCCAAGACACTGGACGATGTGCAGGAAATGGGCTTGGGCGGAGCGGTGGCCCTGGTGAAGGAATTTGCCGGGTCAGACGAAAAGACCCGACGGATTTTGACGGAGGTTTTCAAGCGCTTGGCCGTGGATATTGGGGAGGAGATGGCCTCCTCTGCCCAGGACGGGCTGAAGCAGGCCAAGGGATTCCTGAAAAATATAGGACGAAAAAAATCGGATATATAAGGCCCAATGTGTCGAACTCGCCCACTCCGTATGCAGCGGAGTGGGCGAGTGGTTTTAGCGGTCACGGCTTTGCGGTGAAATTTTTTTAAGAGGTTGGTGCGGTTTTTGCAAGTAAAGATCCGGCGGGGGATCACTTTTGACGCTGCATTTCCTTATCCCGCTCCCAAGCGGCGATGACGGCCTCCATGGCGGCGGAGCGGAAGGACAGGGACTCCAGCTTGCGGACGCCGGCGATGGTGGACCCGCCGGGGGAGCATACGGCATCCTTCAGGGCACCGGTGTGCTCATCGGTGGAAAGAGCCTGGGTGGCGATGCCCAAAAGCATCTGTGCGGCCATACGCTGCGCCTTTTTCCGGGGCAGACCGCACAGCACGCCGCCGTCTGCCAGACCCTCCATAAACAGGCAGGCATAGGCGCCGCCGCAACCGGCTACGGCGCTGCCGGCACCCATCAAATTCTCCTCGATCTCCTCTAAAAGTCCCGAGGCGGAGAGGGAGTCCAGCACGGCCTGGCGCTGGCTGTCTGTCACCTCCGGCGAGCAGGTGTAGGTGGTCATGCCCGCCCCCACGGCGCAGGCGGTATTGGGCATGACACGCAGGACGGGATAGCACCCGCCGGCCATGGCTTGCAGAGCCTCTATGGTCACGCCTGCGGCCATGGACACCAGCACGAAGGGCGTCCGACGCCCGGCCAGGATGGGCTGCAGAGGCTGAAGCATCCGGGACATGGTCTGGGGCTTCACGCCCAGGAAGATCACATCGCAGTCCCGGGCGATGGTCTCATTATCCACGCAGGACGCGCCCAGTTTCTCCGCCAGAGCCCGGGCCTTTTCCGGGCTGCGGTTGGACAGCAGAATGCTCTCCGGCTCCACAGCCTTGGCGCAGGCGGTGGCCAGGGCGCCGCCCATGTTGCCGGTGCCGATAAATCCATATTTCATAGGACAGTCCTCCTTCTGTTTTATAGTGGAAATTCTACCACGAAAAAGGGGGAATTGCAACCGAGTATGACTTCTGTTATAATAAGAAAAATACAGGAAAAACGGGGGAGAAAAAATGCTGCGAACATTTGCCGAGGCAGCGGCGGAATACTGCGCGGGAGTGGAAAAAAGAGTGGGGCAGAGCCTGGGGAAAATGCTGGTTTTGGGCGTTTTGGCCGGGGCGTTCATCGCCTTTGCGGGAGTGGCGGCGTCCATCGCCGGGACGGTGGGCGGCAAGCTGGCCACGGCGGCGGTTTTCCCCATGGGGCTGGCTATGGTCATCCTGGGGGGCAGCGAATTATTTACGGGAAACTGCCTGTTCCTCCTGCCTGTGCTGGGGAGAAAATGCAGGGCTTTGGACGCGGCTCGGTGCTGGATCGCTGTGTATTTGGCAAACCTGGTCGGGGCGGTTGCGGTGGCGCTTTTGGTGACCGGGTGCGGCGTATTGGATGGCATCGCAGAGGCGGCGATCGCCACGGCGGCGGGGAAGGCGAGCCTTCCCTTCGGGACAGCCTTTCTGCGGGGCGTTCTCTGCAACTTCCTGGTGTGCCTGGCGGTGTGGATGGCCTTTTGCGCCAAATCCGCCGGGGGGAAGATGGTTTCCCTGTACGGGCCTATTTTCCTGTTCGTTTTGTGCGGGTTTGAGCATTGCATTGCCAATATGTACTATATCCCGGCGGGGATTTTCCTCTCCGGCGGGAGCCAGGTGGACTGGGGCGGCTTTTTCCGAAACCTGGTGCCTGTGACCCTGGGAAACATGGTGGGCGGCTGCGGCCTGGGCGTGATACTTTATTATTTATACGGTGAAAAAGGAAGATGAAAAAGGAGGACAGTCCGTTGGGGCTGTCCTCAAAAATTTTTTAGAGAAAACGACACAGGAGAATGGGTAGGAGCATGGCCGGGACCAGATTCAGCACGCGAATTTTGGTGACGCCCAGCATATTCAGACAGATGGCCATAATGAGCAGGGAGCCTACGGCGTTGATCTCCGCTACCACATCTGCGGCCAGGTAGGGGGAGAGAAGGGCGGCCAGGAGGGTGATGCCACCCTGCCAAAGAAACAGCGGCACCGCCGAAAGGAGGACGCCTACGCCCATGGTGGAGGCAAAGATCAGAGCAGACACGCCGTCGAGGAGCGACTTGGAATAGAGAATGGTATGGTCGCCGCTGAGGCCACTGCTGAGAGAGCCCATGATGGACATGGCCCCGATGACAAAGACCACGGTGCCGGTGACGAAGCCCTCGGTAATGCGGCCCCGGCCACCGGTTTTGCGCTGGAGCCAGTCTCCAAAGCGATTCACGGCCTTATCCAGGTCCAGCAGCTCGCCTATAAGCACGCCCAGGATCATGGAGAGAATAGGGACCAGGGGCTTCTGAGAGTCGTCGATGCCGGGGATGGCTACGCTCATGACCAGCAGGGCCAGGGCACTGGTGACGGCCTTTTGTATGCGGGGAGAGAGGAGCTTTCCGGCGAACAGACCCACCGCGCCGCAAACCAGGATGGCGGCACTATTGACAATGGCACCTAAGAGGATCATACTTCCGCCTCCTTTTCCGCGCAAAGCTGCCGGACTACATAGCCGCCCAGCATAAGCCCCGCGCAGGAGGGGACCCAGGAGACGCTGGCCGGGACACTGCGGCGGCCGGGGTCGGGGGTGTCCAGCTGGCGGGTCTCGGCGGGCTGCTCGGGGCTGAACACCACAGGCAGGTGGCGGATGCCCCGATCCTTCAGCTCCCGGCGCATGACCCGGGCCAGGGGGCAGCCGGAGGTCTTGGAAATGTCGGATACGCACAGAAGGGAGGGGTCCAGCTTATTGCCGGTGCCCAGGGCGCTGATGATGGGGATGCCCCGGGCCAGGGCCTGGGAGATCAGGTCCAGCTTACAGGAGACCAGGTCGATGGCGTCGATGATGAAGTCATATTTTGCGGTGAAAAACGCCTCCCGGTGGTCGGCATCGTAGGTTTCGCAGAGGGTATGGACCCGGAGGGCAGGGTTGATGTCCAGGCAGCGGCGGGCGGCTACCTCCGCCTTGGGCTGCCCCACGGTGGAGTGGAGGGCATAGAGCTGGCGGTTGATGTTGGAGGGGCTGAGGGTGTCCCGGTCTACCAGGGTCAGCTCTCCTACGCCGGAGCGGGCCAGGGCCTCCACGGCATAGCTGCCCACGCCGCCCAGACCGAACACCGCCACATGGCTGCCGGCCAGGCGGTCCATGGCGTCATCGCCTAAGAGCATACGGGTACGAAGAAAAATATCATTCATAGTAAAAACCTCAAAAAAGCAGGCCGGCGAATCACTTCGCCGACCTGTTGTTGGTTCGCAAACGAGGAGCGGCTCAGCCGACAAACTTCATGCCGGAGCCTTCGGTAACGGTGTAATCCTGCTGCAGACCCTTGTACCAGTCGTTAAAATCATTGGTCTTGAGGGTGTTGGTGACGCGGACCTGCCAGTAGGGAAGGTCTTGGCCTACGAAATACATGATGTGGTAGCCGTAGGTGGTCTCTACGATGTCGGTGTCGCCGGGCTGACGGGCGGCGTCGAAGCACCAGTCATTAAATTCGGTGACCATCATATTGTGATAGACCTGGGTGTACAGACCGCCCTCGGGAGAGTCGGCGGAGTACTTATCGGCCAGGGCAGCGAAGGACTCCTCGGTGGCCTCGCCATCCTTCCACTCCTGATAAATCTTCTCGGCCTCGGCCTTCTTCTGGGCCTTCAGATCGGCCAGATCCTGCTCATAGGTGTCGGATTTTTTGTCCAGAGAGGAGGAGTCCACACGAGCCAGGATGTGCCGGACATCAATGGTGTTGTACTCCTGACGGCTCATGGACTTAAAGTGAACCACATAATAGTTGGTACCATCGTCGATGACAGCACTTTCGCCGGGGGTGCGGGTGATGTCAAAGACCCAGGCGGAAACGGTGTCGGTACCGTTGGAGCCTTCGTCCTTGGTGACGAAGGAGGCGATGTCGTAGTCCTTGGAGATAGTCTCCAGGTCCTCACCGTTTTGGAAGCGGACCAGGGCGGCGTCGGCAGCAGCCTTAGCGGCATCCTTGGCGGCCTGGGTCTGCTCGTCGGTGGGCTCAACGGTGTTGCCGCTGGCATCCTTGGTGGAGGTGGCGGAGCCGGTGAAGCGGATGTAGTCATAGGCGGCTACATCGAAGGTGGACTTATGATCCTCGTAATACTGGCTGATCTCCTCGTCGGTGTAGGTGAGGGAGTCCTTGTAATCATTCTGATAGTCGGACAGGAGGATGGAGGTCTTGGTCATGTCCTCGAACACGCCGGGGGTGACCAGGCTGCCGTACATGGCCTTAATATAATTCTTATAGGAATAGCCGGCTTTCTTGGCGGAGGACTTGACGGTGTCTACAAGCTTGTCATACTCGGCCTGCATATGGTCGGTCCAGGTGTAGTTTTCCTTATCGGCGGCGGCCCGGAGAGACTGGGTGGCCTGAAGGTCGGACTTGGCCTTATTCAGCAGATACTGGCTCCAGGTGAGGGAGCCCTGGTCGGTAACGCCCAGAAGAGCCTTGGCCGTGTCGGACAGGGTCTGGCTGCTGAGGGACTTGCTGGTGTCCAGGCCCATATAGCTGACATAGCTGGAGGAGCGGACATCGTTGTAAGCGGCGTGGTAGGCATACTGCACCTGAGCGGTGGTATACTTGGTCTCGCCGATGGTGAGGGCGGTCTTGCTGCGCTGGAGGGCCGCAGAGTTCCAAATCAGGACGAAGGCGGCCACCAGCACAAAGGCTACGGCCACGGAAATGTAGAGAATATTGGACTTGCGCTGCTTGGCCTTCTCCTCGGCGGCACGGACGGCCTTGGGGTCAACGGCGCCGCTGGCGGCAAAGGTCTGGCGGTTTTTCTTTTCTCTGGATGCACTCATGGATGGTTCATTCCTCTCGTTTGATGATATACCGTTCGGGTCAATGACAGTAACATTCCTGACCATTATATAGGTTTTGCGTGACTTTTGCAAGAGGAAAAAGGAAATGAGGGGAAAAATGAGGGAAGAGGGGGTGAAGAGTGAAAAGTGAAGGTGTTTTTGAGGACGGGGGAGACGGATTGCCACGGGCGCTGCGCGCCCTCGCAATGACACATTATAAAATGCGATACAAACCCGGCGGGCGCACCGGTTTCGCAATGGCAGGGAGTTTTACATGGGGTGCGGTGTGCGGATGAATGTAGGCAGGGGAATGAAAAAGGGGCGGACAGTGTTGTCCGCTCCAACAGGATTTTGAAAATTTTAAATCGAAAATAAAATGATCCCGTAAAATGATCCCGCCCAGGGGGCAGCAGCCAAGTTATAACCTGCACCTAATCAGCAGGTGGGTTGCCTCCAACACGCTTCGTTGCTTCCAACTTCCAGCCGCAAAAGGCAGCCGGGAGGCCTGCGGTCCACACATTGATCCGGCATCCCCTATAACAAAATGTGAGGATAAACAGACTGCTGCCCGCCGGGCGGGATCTACGGGGCCTCGGAGGGCCCGCAAGTTTATTGTAACAGATGAGAAGGGAAAAAGAAAGGTTTTTTTCGGTATGCCCCGTTATTCCTCGTCCTCCAGAAGCTGCTGGGTGAAGAGATCGAAGATCTCGTTGAGCTCTTCATCGGTATCCGGGGTGGCCAGAAACTCCTCGCCGTTTTCCACAACGGACTTTAGAATCACCAGGCCGAAATCCTGGGCACTCTCAGCCTCCTCCTCGGTATCGGCTGTGGGGAAAAAAGCCATGTAAGTGGTGCCGTTGTGCTCCAGGGCATCGACATATTCCAGCTCAATATCATTGCCGTCCTCGTCGGTGATGGTAATGAAATTGGGGCCAAATTCTTCGCTCATGGGGGGTTACCTCCTTATGAATGTTCTGTTCTGCCCCCTATAATATAGTAGTTCGAAGCGGATTGCAAGGCGGTTTTGGAGACAAAAATCGGGAAAACGGAAACATATGGGGCGTTAAAATGCGGATAATTATTGATTTACATTAGATTTGCGAATGATTTGAAGAAAAAAGTTTCTTTTTTGGAGTTGACAAGTATGGTAAAATATAACTTATATTGGGTTTTTAGTGGTTTATGACCGATCCCGTTGAAAATACGGAAGAAAGGAAGGTGCATATTGTGAGCAATGGCAAGCGCGAGGAAAGCCGCCTGGAGCAGAATCTGAAGCACGAGGCGGATGTTATAAAAAAGAGCGCACAAAATGCGCTGCAGAAACGAAAAGAGGCCCGTGCCAGCCGCAGTCCCCGGGAGATCCAGGCCCGGCGGCGCAAGGCAGGGTTTATCATCGGTACCGTCCTTGCGGTGCTGGTGTTGACGATGATCTTTTTCTCCATTTTGTTCGCTATGTATATTAACCGGACCATGAAGAACAAGGTGGAGGTGAACCTGAACGCCTACGACCTCAGCCAGGCTACGGAGATGTATGCCAAGGAAAAGGGAAGCGACGAGTGGAAGATGTACCAGACCCTCTACGACGGCGAGAACCGCATTCTCCTTACGGCGGACCAGATTCCGGAGAATCTGCGCAAGGCCGCCGTGGCTATTGAGGACAAGCGATTTTACAAGCACAAGGGCGTGGACTGGAAGGGCACGCTCCGGGCGGTGATGAGCACCGTTACCGGCGGCGGTGTGCAGGGTGGCTCTACCATCACCCAGCAGCTTATCAAGAACATCACCGGAAACGATGAAACCACCGTCAAGCGCAAGGTGACGGAAATTTACCGGGCCTTGCAGCTGGAAAAGCAGTATGACAAGGATCAGATACTCAACACCTATTTGAACACCGTCTATTTCGGCGAGTCCTGCTACGGCGCCCAGACGGCGTCACGGATGTATTTCGGCAAGGATGCCCAGGATCTGACTCTGGCCGAGTGTGCCAGCCTCATTGGCATTACCAACAACCCCTCTATGTATGACCCCCTCATCAGCGACTGGACGCTGGCCAACAACCGCACGCGGCAGCTTCGGGTGCTGGAAAATATGTACAAGCAGGGGCTTATTGAGGAGAAGGAGACCTACGAGGCGGCCTGTGAGGAGAAGGTGACCTTTACCAACGGCTACACCTGTTTGGGTGAGCTGGTGGAGGGCTACGAGGCTCCGGCGGAGGACGCCGAGGAGACCGGCGAAAAGGTCACCAAGGCCAACAATTCCTATTTCACCGACCAGGTCATTGAGGATGTGGCCCGGAAATTTGTGGAGATATATGAGCTGCAGGACAGCAAGCCCGACAGCGAGGGCAATGTCATCAGCGCCTATGAGCGGGCGGTGGGCATGGTGTACAGCGGCGGATACAAGATCTATACTACCCAGAATCTCACCTATCAGCAGATCGCCGAGGAGGAGTTTGAGACCACGGACTATCAGGAGCAGACGGACTCCTACGACCAGCCTCTGCAGATCGCCATGACGGTGATGGACCCCTACACCGGCGATGTGGTGGCTATGGTGGGCGGCACAGGTGTTAAGACGGCGGACCGGTCCTGGAACTGGGCCACGGAGGCGCGGCCCTGCGGCTCGGCGGCGAAGCCCATCAGCACCTATGCGCCGGCTATGGATAACGGCACCATCACCGCCGCGTCTATCATTGACGACTATCCCATCGATCTCAACGGCAGCGCGTGGCCCCGGAATGTTACCCGGATTTACAGCGGCCTGACCAGTGTCCGCGAGGCCATCGTGCAGTCGCTGAACACCTGCGCCGTGCGCACGAATATCCTGTACGGCACCTACAACTCCTACAAGTTTATGACCGAGAAGCTGGGCTTTACCACCCTGACGGAGACGGACTCTACCCAGGCGGGTAACATGGCCCTGGGCGGCTTCGAAAACGGTGTGACCACCCTGGAGATGGCTGCGGCGTACAGCACCTTTGTCAACGACGGCGTATACACAACGCCCCGGACCTATTCCCGGGTGGAGGATTCCCAGGGCAATGTGATCATTGACAACAATACCGAGTCCCATGTGGCGATGAAAAAGACCACCGCTTACCTGATGCGCAGCATTTTGCAGGATGTGGTGACCCGGGGCTCCGGCGGCGGCGCATACTTCTCCGGTATGTCCATCGGCGGCAAGACCGGTACTACGGATGACGCACGGGACCGCTATTTCGCGGGCTTTACCCCCTATTATTGCGCGGCGGCCTGGAGCGGCTACAAGTCCAATGAGGTGGTGTATTCCGACACCAACCCCTGCTCGGCTATGTTCCGCAGGGTCATGAGCCGCATCCACGAGGGCCTGGAGAACCCGGGCTTCCACAGCTGCGATGGGCTGGTGGATGTGACCGTGTGTGCTGACAGCGGCCAGCTAGCCACCGAGGCCTGCGCGGCGGACTTCCGGGGCAGCCGCGTCAAGACGGTGCAGGTGGCGGCAGATACCGCGCCCACCAAGAGCTGCGAGATGCACAAGATGGTGTCCTACTGCAAGGACGGAAAGCACATTGCTACCGCAAGCTGCCCGGCGTCCTCTGTGATGCAGGTGGCGGCCCTGGACTACGCCCGGGAGACCGTTCACGATGTCACGGTGCCCGACGATGCGTACCGGGTGCAGGTGCTGTCCAGCGGTCCGTGCCCGGTGCATGGAGGCACGGTGACCGTGGACACACCGCAGCAGCCGAAGAATGAGAACAGCCTGGATGACACGGAGAAGCCCCGCTCGTGGCTGCATCCGTAAGCGGCCCTGTAATGGGAGTTTAAAATCAGTAGAAATCAAAATTATGGCCCCCTCCGGCACTTCACAGCCGGAGGGGGCTACTGGTTGGTTAAAAAACGGATACGGCAGGGGGGAGTCGGGATAGCTCCACCCTGCCGTATGGCTATTTTTCTTATTCTGCCTTTTGAGCGGCGGCACGACCGGCGCGGAAGGCCTTGATATTCAGGTCTCTGACCTTGGCGGGGACAGTGTCCGCTACCACCTGCTCCCAGTCGATCTCGGGACAGCCGAGACTGTCACACATGGCACCGAAGAGGACCACATTCATGCACTTGGCATTGCCCAGCTCCAGAGCTATATCGCTGGCGGGGACGGCAATGGTCCTGAAATGCTTCTCCATGGCCTCAATGCAGCCCTGGGGATAGGCCTCCTGCCCGGAGGCAATGGTGGTGGACTTGATGGCATAGTCGTTGATGACGGCCACACCGGTGGGCTTCAGGAACTCCGCATAACGCACGGCCTCCATCTTCTCCAGGGCCACCATGATGTCCGCCTCGCCCCGGCCAAACACGGGGCCATAGACCTTATCGCCCCAACGGACCTGGGTGGAAACACTGCCGCCCCGCTGGGCCATGCCGTGGACCTCGCTCTGCTTGACATCGTAGCCGGCCTGCATGAAGCCATTGGACATGATTTTGGAAATGAGGATGGCACCCTGGCCGCCAACACCCACCAGCAGCGCACTTTTTACATTGGACATATTATTTCTCCTCCTTTTCGATGGCGTCAAAGGGGCAGGCCTGGGCACAGACAGTGCAGCCGACGCACTGGGTGCGGTCGATGAAGGCCTTGCCGTTTTCCATGGAGATGGCGGGACAGCCCACCTTGAGGCAGCTCTTGCAGCTGCGGCACTTATCGGCGTTTACTACACACATACCCACCTGGGGCTTTTGGCGCTTGATGAGCAGGCACGGACGGCGGGTGACGATGGCGGGCTGACGGCCCTCCTGCAGAGCGGCCACAGCACTCTCTGCGGCCTTTTTCATGGCGGTCAGATCCTGGGGATCTACGGTAAAGATGGGATCGAAGCCATAGGCGGAGAGGACCTTTTCCACGCTGATCATGTTGGTCTCCTGACCCATGAGGGTATAGCCGGTGCCGGGGTTATCCTGATGGCCGGTCATGCCGGTGATGCGGTTATCCAGGACGCAGGGGATCATACGACCCTTATTATACACGATCTCGGCGGCGCCGGTCATGCCGGAGTGGAAGAAGGTGGAGTCGCCCATGACGCCGAACACCACCTTATCGGTGACGCCCTCCCGCTCAAAGCTCTTGGCCATGCCCATGCCGGCGGAGAAGCCGCCACCCATGCAGATGCACACATCCATGCAGTTCAGCGGGGGTGTAAAGCCCAGGGTATAGCAGCCGATGTCGCCGGTGACCACATAATTCTTATTTTTGGAAAGGGTATAGAAGAAGCCGCGATGGGGGCAGCCGGGGCACAGGGCCGGAGGCCGCTTGGCGGGCTGAACCTCGGTGATGGGGGTGTAGTCGGTCTTGACGCCCAATACGCGCTCCCGGACCAGCTCCGTATTCAGCTCATACATATTGCCCGTGAGCTCCTTGCCTACGCAGTGGATACCGGCGGCCTTGATCTGCTCCTCCATGAAGGGGTCCAGCTCCTCGATAACATAGAGCTTCTGCACCTTGGAGGCGAAATCCCGGATCAAATTCATGGGCAGGGGATAGGTCAGGCCCAGCTTCAGGAAGGAAGTCCCCTCCGGGAACACCTCCTTGGCGTACTGGTAGCTGATGGAGGCGGTGATAACGCCCACCTGGCCGTCGCCCAGCTCAACCTTGTTGAGGCCGTTTTCCAGGGCGGTAGTGCAGCCGTATTCCTCCAGCTTTTTAAGCCGCTCCTCCACCAGGGGATGGTTTAAGTAGGCGTTGGCCGGGGCGCAGATGTACTTGCGGGTGTTGCGGGCGTAGGTGGGGGCGGTGTGCTCCGTGCGCTCACCGAACTCCACCAGGCCCTTGCTGTGGCAGACCCGGGTGGTGGTGCGGTAGAGAACAGGGGTGTCGAACTGCTCGGAAATATCACAGGCCAGGGCCACGAAGTCCTTGCTCTCCTGGGCATCGCTGGGCTCCACCATGGCGATCTTGGCGGCACGGGCATAGTGGCGGTTATCCTGCTCGTTTTGGGAGGAGTGGCAGGAGGGATCGTCGGCGGTGACCACCACATAGGCACCGTTCACGCCCATGTAGCCGGCGGTGAATAGGGGGTCGGCGGCTACATTGAGGCCCACCATCTTCATGGTGCAGAAGGAGCGGGACCCGGCCACGGACGCGCCGTAGGCCACCTCGGTGGCAACCTTTTCATTGGGAGCCCACTCGCAGTAGACATCTTTGCCGTACTGGGGCAGGTTTTCCAGGATCTCCGTGCTGGGGGTTCCGGGGTAAGCGGAACAGACCTTGATACCGGCTTCATAGACGCCACGGGCGGTGGCCTCGTTGCCGGACATGAGATGCTTCATAGCTTTTTCCACCTTTCAAAATACTGAGGTAATTTTCCCCGCGCACATGTGGCGGGAGAAAATGATTTGAATTTTTCGCGTCTGCGGACGCGAACTCTGCGAGGCTTTTTTGCAGGCTTTTTACAAGGCTTTTTAATATACGCCGGCTTGCTGCTGACCGTGGAGGACCCGGAGGGCACCCTCGGCCAGGGAGCGCATTTCCTCCTCGCCGGGGAGACGGAGGACGGGGGCGATCTTGCCCACGAACTTGGTTATATCGTTGCAGAAGAACTCCTCGTAGGCCATGCCGCCGGTGTAGACGATGGCATCCACATCAAAGTGCAGCACGGCGGCCATGGCGCCGATGTCCTTGGAGAGCTGGTAGACCAGGGCCCGGTAGGCCTCGGTGAATTTGGCATCGCCCTCCACCACCTTGGCGCAGATGACCCGGAAATCCGTGGTGCCCAGGTAGGAGTACATACCGGACTGGCGGCCCAGGGTCTTTTTCACCTCGTCCTTGGTCTTGCCGCTGAAGCAGTAGTTAATGAGGGCGTTTACCGGCAGCGCACCGCCCCGGTCCAGGCCCATGGAGCCCTCGTCCTTCACATTGAACACATCCACCACACGCCCCTGCTCGTGAGCGGCCACGGATACGCCGCCGCCCAGATGACAGACCACCAGGTTGGTCTCCTCGTATTTCTTGCCCAGGAGACCGGCGGCCTTGCGGCCAATGGATTTTTGATTCAGGGCATGGAACTGACACAGGCGGCGGAAGGGCGCAAAGCCCGTGTAGTGGGCCACCTCGGTCATCTCGTCCACACAGACGGGGTCCACAAAAAAGGCGGGGATGCCCACCATGTCGCCGATGCGGCGGGCCAGGTAAGCGCCCAGGTTAGAGGGATGCTCGCCATAGGGGGCCTGCTCCACATCCCGCATCACCGCGTCGCTGACGGCGTAGGTGCCGGAGGGAATGGGCCGGTACAGCCCGCCCCGGCCGCAGACGGCGTCAAAATCCGTGAGACGGAAGCCACCCTGGGCCACAGCGTCCAGAATGGCCTTTTGCCGGAAGTCGGCCTGGTCGATGACCCGGTCGAACCGGTCCAGCTCCTGGGCGGAATGGTCGATGCCTTTTTTGAAGATCTGGTTGTCCTCGTCGAACACGGCGATCTTGGTGGAGGTGGCGCCGGGGTTGATGATAAGAACCTTCAAAGCTTGATCCTCCCTTACTTTTTTCTTGCTGGTCGGTGCAAAAACACCGAATGTTTCACCGAATAATTTAATGAACGGTTTTATTATAATCTCCGGAGAGGGGGTTGTCAATGGCCGCGGGCGGATTTCTACGCCGTTTTTTATTTTTAACGAAGTTATAAAAAAACAGCGGACCTTTATCGATCCGCTGGACGAGTCTTATTTTTTATTATTCTTACGCATCCTCCACAAAATAGCGCCGCCAATGACGGCCGTTTCCACGATAATACCTAAATCGGGGAAATTCATATGCTCCATTCCGAATGCAAAGGCTCCCATTCCGATAAAGAATAACACGATCGTCAGTAAAATTTCTACACAAAATACCTCCTCACGCTTTCTACCCGCTCTTTTTTGTTATACTGCACTAAATTGTAGCATAATTTCACCGGGATTTCAAGTATTTTGGAGATTTAGCTTTCTGCGGGCGGGGTCTGCCAGCCCCGGAGGAGGGCGGCGGCCATGCGGCGGCCCTGCTTCGCTACATCGAAGCCCTCCTGATAGATGCGCCACTCAAAGAGGGTGCCGCGGTGCAGCACCACCAGGTCCTCCACCAGCGCATCCGGGTCGTAGGACGGGTGGATGCTCCTCTCCTTTTGACAAATATCCACCAGCTCCCGCAAAAGCCGGAAATATACGCGCGTATCATTCTTTTTCAGCACCGCCTGCTCCGGGTAGCGCAGGCCGTGGATGAAGGCCTTATAGAGCATTTCGTCCCGGGCGCTGATCTCCAGGGAGCGGCCCACGAAGTCCAGAAGCTTTTCCCGGGCGGGGACGGCGGAGGCGAGATAGCTCTGCTCCAGGTCGGTGTAGGCCTCGTCCACCATCTGGGTGACCCGGATGGCCAGTTCGTCCTTGCTCTTGAAATAGTGATAAATATTGCCCACGGAGCAGCCCACCGTCTGGGCGATCTCCTCCACGGATACATTTTCAAAGCCCTCCCGGTTGAACAGGGTCAGCGCGGCGCTCTGAATTTTGGCGCGCATTTCCAGCGCCTGCCGCTGGCGGGGAGTGGGTTCTTTTTTCATAGTCATCGGTCCTTACTGATTTTTTTTCATCATAACCGATTGGAAAAAGCATGTCAAGAAGGGGGCGGGGAAAACTTGCGGCGGGGGGTGGCATTTTGCGCGGAAAGCTGGTATAATAAGCTGAATATAAACCGAAAGGGGAGCCTTCCCATGGAAGATATGCGCAGCTTTGCTTACCTGTGCCCCAACTGTAAAAAAATCGTGCTGGCCCAGCGCACACGCTTTGCCCTCAGCGCCGCCGCCGTGCGCATTGAATGTGACTGCGAAAAATCCGAGCTGCGGGCGGAGACCGACGGAATGCGGTTTCGCCTGTGGGTGCCCTGCGGCCTTTGCGGGGAGACCCACCAGGCGGAGGTGAGTAACCAGGCCCTTTTGGAGGGCCGGGGCGTGGGCCTGGCCTGCCCCAAGACCCGGCAGCTGTGCTGCTATGCCGGGGACCGGACAGAGGTGGAGAAGGCCGCCCGGGAGCTGGAGCTGCGGGCGGAAAAGGACCGCTGCGAGGAGCCGGAGGCATTTACGGACAATGTTATTATGTATGAGGTGCTTTCGGAGCTGAAGGACATTGCGGCCCGGGGCGGCATAAGCTGCTCCTGCGGGTGTAAGGACTATTCCATTGCCGTACACCGGGGGTCTGTGGACCTGATCTGTAAGGACTGCGGGGGGAGGCTGCGGCTGCCTGCCGCCACGGACGAGGATTTAGATAGGCTTTGCTGTCAGATGAAATTGGTTATACACAAAATGTAAAACCGGCGAAAGAGACTTTGGAGAGGGAGAAAGAATTATGATCGAGTTTTTGGCCCGGGTGTTTATCCGGGGACGGGAGAGCCTGTCCCCCAGTGCGCTGCGGCAGGCCTATGGGCAGCTGTGCGGCGCGGTGGGGATCGGGCTGAACCTGCTGCTGTTTGCAGTGAAGTTTTTTGCCGGGTCTGTCAGCGGGTCCATTGCCATCACCGCCGACGCCTTCAATAACTTATCCGACGCAGGCTCCTCGCTGGTGACGCTGCTGGGATTCCGCCTGGCGGGACGCAAGCCGGACCCGGAGCATCCCTTCGGACACGGGCGCATGGAGTACATATCCGGTCTGGTGGTGTCGGGGCTGATCCTGCTTATGGGCGTGGAGCTGGGGAAATCGTCCCTGGAGAAAATCCTGCATCCGGAGGAGGTGACCTCCTCTGTGCCGGTGCTGGCCATCCTGGCCATATCCATCGGTGTGAAGCTGTATATGTTCTATTATAACCGGGCGGTGGGGAAGAAGATCCACTCCACGGCTATGGGCGCCACCGCAATGGACAGCCTTTCCGACGCCGTCTCCACCGCCGCCGTGCTGGTGGCAACCCTGGTGGGGCAGTTTACGGGGCTGATGATCGACGGCTGGGTGGGCCTGCTGGTGGCGCTGTTTATCCTGTACTCCGCCTATAAGTCCGCCCAGGACACCCTCTCGCCCTTGCTGGGACAGACGCCGGACCCGGAATTCGTGAAGCATATCCAGGAGATCGTGCTGTCGTACCCGGAGGTGCAGAATGTTCACGACCTGATCGTACATGACTACGGCCCGGGGCGGGTGATCATCTCCCTGCACGCGGAGGTATCTGCCAGCGGCAACCTGCTGGAGCTTCACGATGTTATCGACAACATCGAGCACAGGCTGCAAAAGGAGCTGGGGTGTGTGGCGGTGATCCACATGGACCCCATTGTTACCGACGATCCGGAGACCCAGCGGCTGCGTATGGCTGTGGCAGAAAAGGTGAAAACCATTGACCCGCAGCTGACCATCCACGACTTTCGCATCGTACCCGGTCCCACGCACACCAACCTGATCTTTGACACGGTGGTGCCCTACGGGGTGAAGCTGGATCGGGTCCAGGTGCAAAAACGCATCGGTGAGCTGGTGCGGGAGCTGGGGGAGCAGTATTTTGCCGTGGTGCAGATCGACAACAGCTATGTATTGTGAAAAAACGCCCCCGGCCACTTGGCCGAGGGCATTTTGCAAAAACTTAAATAGAATAAAAAAGCCTCGCAGAGTTCGCGTCCGCAGACGCGAAAACTCCAATCATTTTTCACCGCGACATGCGCGTGGGGAAAAATGCCTCTCAGGCTGCCAGTGTGGAATTTTGGCGCTTGCGGCAAAATTATGCGCGCAGCAGACTGCAAGCCTTTTGGCAGAAAAATCGAAGATTTTTCGCCAGGTTTATTTCCAATCTTGCCAAATTTCGGGGTGGTAGCCCACGGTGGCCTGCTTGCCATTGCGGACGATGGGGGCGATGAACACCGCCGGGCAGTCGGCTATCCGGGCATCCACCGCCTGGGGCGGCACATATTGCAGGCCCAGGTCCTCGTAGGCGTCGCACCGGGTGTCTATGAGGGCGTCGAAGCCCACCGCCGCCTTGACGCTGCGGTACTCTCCCAGGGACAGACCCTTGGCATAGAGGTCGATATACTGGTATGGGATGCGCCGCTCCTTGAACCAGCGCTCGGCCTTCTTGCTGTCGTTGCTCTTTTTGGAGCCGAAGATTTGGATATTCATTGAAACACTCCTTATATTTAATATGAGAACGGAGGATAAAATCATGACCGATGCTATTTTGCAGCTGAAGAAGCTGGTGGACGAGAGCGACAACATCGTGTTTTTCGGCGGGGCCGGGGTGAGCACGGAGTCGGGGATCAAGGACTTTCGCAGTGTGGACGGCCTGTACCGCCAGAAGTTCAAATATCCGCCGGAGACCATACTCAGCCACAGCTTTTATGAGAGCCACACGGAGGAATTTTACGAGTTTTACCGGACCAAGATGCTGGCCCCGGACGCCCAGCCCAACGCCGCCCACAAAAAGCTGGCCCAGTGGGAGCGGGAGGGAAAGCTGAAGGCCGTCATCACCCAGAATATCGACGGCCTGCACCAGAAGGCGGGCAGCCGGGAGGTGCTGGAGCTCCACGGCAGCGTCCTGCGAAACCACTGCCTCCGGTGCGGAAAATTCTACGGCGTGGAGGCTGTGGCGGAATCCACGGGCATTCCCCGATGCACCTGCGGCGGCATTATCAAGCCCGATGTGGTGCTCTACGAGGAGAGCCTGGACGAGCAGGTGATGGAAAAGGCGCTGGACTACATCGCCGGGGCCGATGTGCTTATTATCGGCGGCACCTCGCTGGTGGTATATCCCGCGGCGGGACTGGTGCGCTATTATAGGGGAAACAAGCTGGTGGTCATCAATCGGGACGCCACGGGGATGGACAGCGCCGCCAGGCTCTGCATCAGCGCCCCCATCGGCCAGGTGCTGGGGCAGCTCTAAGGGGAGTATACCACATCTCCCGCCGAAGCACAAGGCCGGGTGCTGCACGATAATTTTGCATAATATGCATTGATAACTTTCAAAAAATACGGATATTTTATTGAAAATACTATTGCATATGCAAGTTTGAGGTGCTATAATTGCATTCTAGGAAAAGAAAGGAAGAAAGGACTCTATGGCTACTATTACTACCTCCACTGTAAACGATTACAGTCATCTCAACCCCGAGCTTAAGCGGCTGACCCAGCTTTGGAGCGAAAACGCCAGCATAGACAAGGCGCTGTACCAGAAATACGATGTCAAGCGCGGCCTGCGGGATGCCAACGGCCGTGGCGTGCTGGCCAGCCTTACCCGCATCTCCGAGGTCAAGGGCTACACCGTGGACGACAACGATACCATTCCCTGCGAGGGTGTGCTGTACTACCGCGGCTACGATGTGCGGGAGATCGTGAAGGGTGTGCTGTCTGAGAAGCGGTTTGGCTTTGAGGAGACGGTGTATCTGCTGCTGTTCGGCAAGCTCCCCACCCGGGGGCAGCTGGACGAGTTCCGGGAAATGCTCAATGAGTACCGGCACCTGCCCAAGAACTTCGTGCGGGATGTGGTGATGAAGGTGCCCACCAGTGACATGATGAACACCCTGGCCCGGAGTATTCTGACCCTGTACTGCTACGATGACCGGGCCAACGACACCAGCCCGGAGAATGTGCTGCGCCAGTGCCTGCAGCTGACGGTAAATACGCCGCAGCTTGCCATTTACAGCTACCTGGCCTACCGCAGCGCACGGGGCGACGGACTGTATCTGCACAGACCGCAGCCGGAGCTTTCCATGGCGGAGAACATTCTCTATCTGCTCCGGGAGGATAAGAACTTCACGGAGCTGGAGGCCCGGGCCCTGGACGCCGCCCTGATCCTCCATGCCGACCACGGCAGCAACAACTCCACCTTTACCAACCATGTGGTCTCCTCCTCCGGCACCGACACATATTCCGTTATCGCAGCCTCCCTGTGCGCCCTGAAGGGGCCTCGCCACGGTGGCGCCAACATCAAGGTGGTGCAGATGATGGACGACCTGAAGGCCAGTGTGGACGATCCCACCAACGAGAGCCAGGTGCGGGAGTATCTGCAAAATGTGCTGGACAAGAAGGCCCTGGACGGCAAGGGACTCATCTACGGCATGGGCCATGCGGTGTACTCCCTGTCGGATCCCCGAGCCGAGGTGCTGCGCACCTTTGTGCAGAGCATTTCCAAGGAAAAGGGCCTGACGGAGGAGATGGACATATACCAGACGGTAGAAAAGGTGGCTACGGAGCTAATTTCCCAGCACTCCGGCAGACCCACGGCGGTGAATGTGGACTTCTACAGCGGATTCCTGTATAAAATGCTGGGCCTGCCCTATGAGCTGTACACCCCTCTGTTTGCCATCGCCCGTATGGCCGGGTGGAGCGCCCACCGCATGGAGGGACTGGTGGAGAGCAGCAAAATCATCCGCCCTGCCTGCAAGTGCATCGAAAAGCGCCGTCCCTATGTGCCTATGAACGAAAGATAACACCGGCGAACAGCCGCTGCTAATACACACAAAAACACACAAACAACAAAAAAATACACAGACGGCCGCCGGGGATCTCCTCGGCGGCTGTCTGCGTGATGGGGAGGGATGGACTTCCGGAGGCGGTTTTTTCGCCGCGCAAAGCGCCCTGCAAAAAAGATGGATTTTGGTGGAAAAAGCCCTTGACTTTTTTTGCCTGTGTGCTATAATAAGCAAGTCTCAGGTTGAGAGATCCATTTGCGAGTGTGCTGGAATAGGCAGACAGGCAAGCTTGAGGTGCTTGTGTTCGACTGGACGTGTGGGTTCAAGTCCCATCACTCGCACCAGTTTCTCTCTTGAGACGGAAAAGAAGAACGATATGCGCGAGTGGTGGAATTGGCAGACTCGCTAGATTCAGGTTCTAGTGCTCATTACGGGCGTGCGGGTTCAAGTCCCGCCTCGCGCACCACTTCTTTTCCTCAACTTTATAATGCGCGCGAGTGGTGGAATTGGCAGACTCGCTAGATTCAGGTTCTAGTGCTCATTACGGGCGTGCGGGTTCAAGTCCCGCCTCGCGCACCATCAAGAGGCTATAGATATAGCTGATGAAAACCCTGATTTTATCGGGGTTTTCGCCATTTTATACGGAAAAATGCAGAGACAGAGTCGCGGCTCGGTGTGGTACGGCTCCTGTTTGCAGAGAGGAGAAGCCCCTATGAAGGAAAACAGAAAGCTGCTGAAGGAAGTCCTCAAGGATATTCGCCGGGATATGAGCGATGAAGAGGTGCTGAATCTGCTGGCTGACAGCAAAATCTCCGTAAAGCCCGAAACGGGGAAGGATAAGTATACGCTGGGGCAGCGGGCGGCGGATGCTATTGCAAAATTTGCCGGAAGCTGGGCGTTTATCTTTTCCTTTACCGGCGTGCTGATTCTGTGGATGGTAGTGAATGCGCTGCTGGCGTCCAAGGCGTTTGACCCGTATCCGTTTATTCTGCTGAATCTGGTGCTGTCCTGCGTGGCGGCGATCCAGGCACCGCTTATCATGATGAGCCAGAATCGCCAGGAGGAGAAGGACCGGCGCAGAGCCGAAAACGATTATAAGGTCAACCTGAAAACCGAGATCATGATCGAGGATCTATATGATAAGGTAAATGCGATCCTGGCCAAGCAGTCGGAGCTGGAAAAGCTGCTGCGGGCGGAGAGCAAAAAGGATGCGGAAAGGTCCCGGTAAGCGCCCGGGGCGGTCGCTATACGGGGGCTCCGGGCGGGGGCTCCGGGAGGCTTTTTTGACACGCGGATGCAAAGGGGATCACAAAGAAAAATTTCGCTGAGAGCGGGCTGCTGTAAAAAGCAGCCCGTCTTTTCTTTCCTGCGGGGGCCGGAGAAAAGCGAACGCTGCAAGTTTTTTTGGCACGCTGAGCAAATCTAACGCCCTGCAAGGCGTTGTGTTTTTTCAGAAAATATGTTATGCTACTGGCATATAGGCAAGGGCGGGGGCCGTGGGGAAAATCTGCATGAAATTGCGCTGTACGCCCGGCGGCATTCTAAAATTCGGGCCCGATAGCGAGCAAGAGGATGAGAGCATGGACGGCATTTTGAAAAAAATCAGGCTGAGCGATGCCTTTAATAAGGAAAATCGAGTTCCCTTCGTGAAGGCGATTGTGCTGATGAGCCTGTTTACCTTCACTTTTTTAGGGGCGGAGTTTCTGTTCGTAAATGTGGTTTCCCGTACCGTATCGGGCAATCAGTCGGTGGCCTCTCAAAACTATGCGCTGGGGGTCAGTGCCGTTGGCTTTGTGCTGTATCCTCTTTTTTGCCGGGTTTGCAGGGGAAAGGTACAGTCGGCGGTTTCCCTGGGGGCGGCGATGATGTCGGTGGGATGCCTCTTTCTGATATGCCGCCACGGCACCTACGCCCTGACGATGGGCATGGGGCTTGTGCTGTTTCTGCTCCTGGGGGCATTTGGGAGCGCCGTGTTCTATAAAGCCCTGTGCCTGCTGGAGGACAACACCTACACTGCGCGGCTGGTGGGCATTTCCTATATGCTGGGGGTCTTGCTCCAAATTGCGAATAATAACCTGATCCACACGGATATTTTGGAGGCAGTGATCCTATCGGCCTTCATTCTGCTGCTGGCTGTGATGCTGATACGCGCAGAGAAGAGCAGCATCGTTCCCGCCTTTTCAAAGGACGCTCCGCAGGAGGAAACCGAGATAATCGGAAAAAGCAGCAGGAAAATCGGGATCATTCTGGCCCTTTTTGTGGCGATGATGACCTGCATTTTCAGCACGCTGGATAATGCGGTGACCCTATACCACGCAAGCGGTGAGGTGAACATCGGACAGTGGGCGAGGGTGCTGCTTGCGCTCAGCGGACTTCTGGCGGGCTTTTTGTTTGACACGGCAGGCAGAAAATATATGAGCATGATCATGTACTGCATCATGATCCTGTCTACGACCTGCCTGGTTGTGCTGCAATTTGCCGGGCCGTTTACGGTGGGCCTGATTATATTTTATCTTTCCGCCGGCTTTTTCGCCGTTTTCTTCACCGCCTCCTTTATGGAAATCGCACGCTATACCCGGACGCCGCAGCTGTGGGCGGGGCTGGGCAGAGCCGTCAATAATCTTGTTGCCGTGGCTATCACAGGGGGCTCCCTTATGCTGCTGGATTCCGGCAATATGATTGCCATTACGGTTATTGAATTGCTGCTGTTCGTTCTTACCAGTGTTGCCGCATTCGTTTATACGAATCAGAGAGAGGCCCTCTTTAAGAAACTGAATGCAAAGAGCGATGCTAAGCTCCGTGACGGAGAAAGACTGCAAAAGCTGGCGGAGCAATTTTCGCTGACGCCCCGGGAAGCCGAGGTAATCGGACTGCTGGTGCATACCGATGACGGCCTGCAGGTAATCGCCGACCGGCTGTATGTCTCCAGACGAACGCTGGAGAGATATGTCTCCGCCATCTATGAAAAAACCGGCACAAAATCCCGTATAGGACTGGTGTCTCTTTATAACTCCCTGTGAAGGACACCCATTGAGAGTGCCGAGCAGCGAGGCGAAAAAGGCGGAAATCAGGCGCTTTAGAAACGGATTGCCACGCCAGTCTGCGGACCGGCTCGCAATGACAGATTTTTCGCCTCGCTACAACCTCCCACCTGTGTGGGAGGAGAGACTGTCGAAAAACCCTTTGGGTTTTTCCGACAAAAGGCTTGCAGTCTGCTGCGCGCATAATTTGTCCGTCCGTGACGGACAAATTCCACACTGGCAGCCTGAGAAGTATTTTCTCTCACGCACATGTCGCGAGAGAAAATGATTTTAATTTTTTGCCGCCTGCGGGCGGCAAACTCTGCGAGGCTTTTTTGACACGCTGACCTCCCACCTGTGTGGGAGGATTTTTTTGCGATTTTTTCGGAAAATAGGGGGTATTTTGGCGGCCTTAAAAAAATGGCGGATGTCCGCCACCCTGTTTTTCCCACATTGGCGGACTTCCCTTATATACAAGGCGGCACACTCTTCCCTATAATTTTAACAAACCACGGCGTGCCGCAGGGAAGCGTGGCGGCGGTGTAAGAGGGGCTTACAAAGAATGCGGAAGGGAGGCCTAAAAATGAGGGCGCAGCATGCCACTGCACAAAACGGCAACACGGGGAAAAGGACGCTGCCGTACAACCGGCAATATGTGCTCCTGGCAGTCTATGAGGTGCTGGATAAAAACAACGCGGAATATGAAAAAGCAGATGCATCGACTATTGCGGCGGAGATAGCGGTTTACGGGAATCTGAGCCGGTTTTCCATCTCCGTAAAAGAGCAAGAGGGGGAAACGGAGCTGCGCGTAACCATGGCCCGGCCATGCGAGGGACTTTCGGAGGAGGGGATAAGGAGAGCCATAACCGCCGTGACAGACAGCGTCGCGCAGCATCTGGAAAACGAGCTTGTGATAAGCAAAATCTATCGCTGCCCCGAAGCGGAGACCGAGTGAGCGCCACCGCTGAAAAGCCGGGAGGTCTTATGCGGCAAAATGCGGTTATAAACGGTACCGATGTACCGGAAAAAAGAAAGGAATGTGAGAATATGGAGAACAGAATGCACAAATCAAAACTGACAGCAATCCTGCTGGCGTTATGTTTGGCATTGTCGCTGGTGCCGATGACGGCGGCTACGGTCTTCGCTGCCAATACAACCACCGTCACTAACGAAACAGAGTTGACGGCGGCGCTGAATAATGCGGATTGTACTGAGATCAAGCTTGGCAGCAATATTGAAACCACTGGGAAACTGTATGTGGAACGCACCGTGACCTTGGATCTGAACGGACATACCCTGAGCTGTAGTTCGGAAAATACGGGTATAATCTGGGTGAGGAAAAACGGGAACCTGGCGATAAAGGACAGCGGTACCGGTGGCAAGATCGATGGACAGGAAAAAAACTGCGGCATTTTCATTAAGGGCGGTGTTCTGACCCTGGAGAGTGGCAGTATCGTAAACTGCTATGAAAAGATAATCGATGAGTACAGTGGAGACGGTGCTGCCGTAGATTTGGAAACCAACGGTCAATTCATTATGAACGGCGGTGCAATTGAGGACTGCCGGGCTGGTGATGACGGCGGTGCAATTGATATAGGCAGCGGCTGTACTTTCATTATGAACGGCGGTGCCATCAAGAACTGTAAGGCAACTAAAAATGGCGGTGCAGTCATCGTCAAAGACAAAGCCAAATTTGAGATGAACGATGGTCTGATCGAAGGATGCTCTGTCACAACTATAGATGGCACTGGCGGCGGCGTATATATTGCGAATGTCGGTCGTTTTGTCATGAGCGGCGGTACGATAAAAGATTGTACCCGATACTTTTCTGATTACTACGGCTATATAGGAGATGGGGTAGCTGGAGAGACTTTTTCTAAGGCAGAGATCGTTTTGAAAGGCGGCACCTTTGATAACTGCGGCACATTTGCATGCACCATTGATACCCATACCGTCACTTTTGACTCTGACGGCGGCAGCGATGTGGATCAGCAGGAGATATGCAATACCTCTGCCATCAAGCCCTCCGATCCGAAGAAAGACGGCTATGATTTTGCCGGCTGGTATTTAGGCGATACGCAGTACACCTTTGATACCAAGATCACCACTGACATTACCCTGAAAGCCCATTGGACACCCACATCAGCGTCGACTGCTATCACTGCGGCAACGATCCAGGATGTGAACTTCAACTATCAGCCGGGTGATGCGCCCCGGGCCACGGCTGCCGTAGCTGCCGCCGATCAGGGCAAATACCGAATTGCCGATGAATGGTGGCAAGAGTTAAATGAAAACGATGAGCCCGTTGCCATATGGCATTCCGACGACGGGATATACAGCACCTTGCCGACCTTTACCGCGTTTGAAAGCGGGAAAAAATATGTATATTCCATTCTGCTGCTGCCGGAACGGGGTTATGACTTCGGCAGAGAAGTCGCCGCTACGGTGAACGGAAACACGGTGACAGCGGTTCCCGGCACAGACGGATACCTGAGTCTCCCCAATGTTAAAACGATTACGCCGACGGCAGCTTCCCATACGCATAGTTACGGTACGGCGTGGAAGTGTGACGGAACAAATCACTGGCATGAATGTGCCTGCGGGGACACGGCGGACACGGCGGCGCACACCTTCAAGTGGGTTACCGACAAGGAAGCCACCGCAACCGAGAAGGGCTCTAAGCACGAGGAATGCACTGTCTGCGGGTACAAGAAGGCTGCCGCCGAAATCCCGGCGACCGGTTCCGGAAGCGGCTCAGCCAGTCAGCCCACGAAGCCCGGCAGCACCGATTCCCCCCAGACCGGTGACAGCAGCTCCGTTTTGTGGCCGGCGATTCTGTGCATCAGCGGTGTGCTGGGCGTGCTTGGCGTTGCTGGCAAGAAAAAAATGCCTTGAAATCAGGCAAATATAAATAAGGAGGAGCTCTTATGAAAACAGCAAAAACCCAAAACGGAAGATCAGGAGGGAAGGTCAGTATGAAACTGAAAAGGGTGCTTTTGATGCTGCTGGTGACGGTATTGAGCGTTTCCGGCATCGTGACTGCGAATGCCGTCACGGTCAAGGACGACGGAAAATATACGCTGATACTCACCTGCGACCTTAACGGTATGGACGGCAAGGTCGACGGCGATTATGCAAAAATGATAAAGTTTGATGCTGCCGACGGGGACACAACGGTAAGCTTATCCGAATTGACTGCGGGTGTCCTTCCGTTCAACGGCAGCACCAAATTCGCCTATTGGGCAACGGATTGGACGGGCGAAACAAAAGTCGCAGAGGATATACCTTTGTCGGATTTCAATTCGGAGGGTACATTTTGGGTAAACGACGGTGAGGTGGCATACACCAACGGTCTTACGATTTATGCGACCTTCTCCGAAGAAGTGCTAAAGGGAACAGGCACATATTACCTGACGCTTGACGGTTACGGCGGCGAAGTAAACGGTAAGTATGAAATGACCCTGACAAGCAGCTCCAGTGCTTATCAGACAGTCGACCTGACGAAATACACCCCCGTAAGAGACGGCTATACCTTTGTCGGCTGGGCTTTGAACGGCGAGTTTGTAACCTCCGTGCCGGCGGATTGCTTCAAAGAAAAGGATGCTGTGACGGTTCTCGCAACCTATACCAAAAACACCTTTGACAACGACGGTATCGTAGTAACTCTCAATGCTAACGGCGGACAGCTCAACGGTAAGGAGTCTAACACATACGACTATGTAGGCGGCAGAGACTCCGGCGCATTAATGTCACTTTTGCCCTATGTTCCCGTAAGAGAGGGGTATACCTTTAACGGCTGGAACACCAAAAGCGACGGCAGCGGTACTATGGAGAAGTATATTTATTGGAGAATTTGGGACAATAACGAGGAGACCAATAAGAAATATGATAAGGATACCTTGATTACGGAAGACAACGATTATGTGCGGTATAAAAATGTAACCTTGTACGCCTCCTGGACGAAAGCCCCCGGAGAGCCGGAAAATCCCGGTAAGGACACGGTGAAGGAACTCCAAAGCACGGGGGAGACAAAGGCAAAAATCGAATTTGCAACAGAGGTCAGCAAGGATTACAAGCTGGATATCAAGTCCATCGAGGTCAAGAAGGAATTGGCAGATAAGAATGTGAAATTCGTTGCGGACATCAATGTGCTGGACGGAAACAACAATGTTGTGAAGATCAGCAACACCAAAATGAAGATCAGAATTGCTCTGCCGGAAGATTTGAAGGGGTATGACAAATACGAAGTCGTTTACATTGTAAATGATGAGATTAAAGAGACCTTGCCTGCTGCGGTAGAAAACGGTTATATTGTATTTGAGACAAACCATTTGAGTCAGTACGGAATCGTTGGGACAAACACCGGCAGCGGAGCAACTCCCCAGACCGGTGACAGCAGCTCCGTTTTGTGGCTGGCGATTCTGTGCATCAGCGGTGTCGGCACTCTGACCGTGTTTGGCATCTCCAAAAACAGAAAGAAGGATCACAGCGCCCAATAACAGGGAAAAAGGCCAATAAATCTATAGAAGCGGGAAGCGGCGGACAAACGCCGCTTCCCGTTACATCTGGCTATAGCTGCCTTGTGTGCAAGGCAACGAGGACGGAGCCGGTAAAATACAGCGCAAGCCCCGAAAAAAGCGATGGCGCCAATAATAGCGCCGGTACAGATAAGGACAAGAGCACCGGGGGTAAAAATACGATTCAAAAGGATGTAGAGCTACTGTCTCCGGAAAAGAACGCCGGGACATCCTTCCCCTGGTGGGGCATAGCCGCTGCCGCCGTAGCGGTAATGGGTGTGAGCATTCTGGCAGTGGTTTTGCGGCGGAAAAAGGGCGGCAAAGGATAAAAAGACCACTTCCGGCATTTAGAATATAATAGGCAAGCCCGCCGGTGGGTGTGGCTTCCCTTTGTAAACTAAGGATTGCGTTTCTGCTATATTCACCGTTTATCCCCGCTTTCAGTAGATGAAAGCGGGGAATTTTTGCCAAAACAGGGGGCCCTTTGCGGAAAAAAGGCCGGTTTCCCCTTTGTCGGTCACTTTCCGCGCCCCAACCAAGCCCTAAAACTTTCCCCTTTCTTTTTTGTTCCGTTTGCGGTATAATCAAAAACGAACGGCATTTTTCCCTGGAAGGAGAGAGAATATGACAACAGCAGAGTTGGTTCAGCAGATACAGCAGGTGAAGAGTATGTCCATCGTGGGTATGTGCAAAAACGCCGGCAAGACCACCATGCTCAACTGGCTTTTGGCCCACACGGGCCGCAGGCAGGTTTTGGGCCTGACCTCCATCGGCCGGGACGGCGAGAGCACCGATGTGGTCACGGGTACGGAAAAGCCCAGCATCTTTGTCCCGGCGGGTACGCTTATCGCCACCGCAAAGGATATGCTGCGCCTGGGAGATGTGACGCGGGAAATTCTGATGACCACCGGTATTCCCACCCCCTTGGGCGAGGTCATCATCATGCGCGCCCGCAGCGACGGCTATGTGCAGCTGGCCGGGCCGTCCATCACGGCACAGCTTCGGGAGGTGTCGAGGATGTTCTTTGATCTGGGTGCCACCCAGTCTATCATCGACGGCGCCCTGGGCCGCAAATCCCTGGGGGCCCGGAATGTGGCCGACGGCATTGTGCTGTGTACCGGCGCATCTTATAATATGAGCATGGAAAAGGTCATTGAGGACACGGCTAACTTCTGCCGCCTCATGGACCTGCCCAAGGCTGAGACCCTGCCCCCGGAGGCGGCGGACGGGTTGGAGAAGTGCCTGAAGGAGCATGGGGAGGCCTATATCCCCGGGGCCCTGACGGACAGCATGGTCATTCCGCTTCTGCGCAGTGGTCTGCTGCGGGGGGGGCGCCTGGTGGTGGCCGACCCCAGTAAGGTACTCCTAAAGCCCGACACCCTGGATAAGCTATCGGTGCGGGAGGTGGCTCTGGAGACCAAGGATGCTGCCCGGACCCTGTGTGTCACGGTGAATCCCGTGTCGGCCTACGGCTGGAAATTTGACAAGGATGTGTTTATCGACCGGATGCGCCAGAGTGTGAAGGTGCCGGTCATCAATGTGAAGGAGGAGCTGGCATGATTTCCATTCGGTTTGAAGAAAAACAGCAGATCGGCTTGCAGTACGCCCTGGAGACGCTCCACGGGTGCAGCCCCTTTGGCCAGGAGAAGATCCGCCGCCTGCGGTTTTATACCCCGGCAGAGCGGGCAGAGCTGGAGGAGGAGCTATACAATGTGCAGCAGGCGGCCGACCACGCGGAGGAGCTCAAGGGCGTATACGATAAAATCTGCATTCTGCTGTGCCAGATGAAGGACATTCGCAATTCCATCCGCCGTTGCCGGGACGGGGAGGTGCCGGATCATGTGGAGCTGTTTGAAATAAAGGGCTATTTGCAGCGGCTGGAGAGCCTTCTGCCCCTGTACCGGCAGATAAGCGATACGGCTCCGCTGCGGGGCCTTGCATTCCACGATCCCAAGCCCGCCCTGGATATTTTGGACCCGGACAACACCCGCTCCCGGGGCTTTTACATCCCCGACAGCATGACGGAAAAGCTCCGCCAGATCCGCCGGAGCAAGAAGGAGCTGGAGGAAAAGCTACACGAGGCCAAGACCGATGCGCAGAAGGACGAGCTGCGTCTGCAGCGCACCCGCATCTGCGCTGAGGAGGAGAGCGAGGAAACGAAGATCCGCCGGGACATGGGCGCCCGTCTGGCTCCCTTGGCGGAGGCTATGCTGGCGGACGCCGAGAGCGCAGGCCGGCTGGATTTCATTATCCAAAAGGCTCTGTTTGCCGTGCGCTACGGCGGCGTAATGCCCCAGATCACCGATGGGACCTTGGAGCTGACGGAAATGGTGAACCCGGAGCTGTGCGATCTGCTTTCCGAGCAGGGCCGCAGCTTTGTGCCGGTGTCCATCTCCCTGGACCGGGGCGCCACGGTCATTACCGGCGCCAACATGGGCGGCAAGAGCGTAGCCATGAAAACCGTGGCGCTGAATGTGCTGCTGATGCAGGCGGGCTTCCTGGTGTGCGCCAAGGAGGCGAAGATGCCGCTGTTTGAGAGCGTCCTCATGCTGTTTGAGGATATGCAGTCTATCCAGTCGGGCCTTTCCGGCTTCGGCTCGGAGATCGTACAGTTCCAGAAGGCTCTTGCACAGGTGGAGCAGGGCTACTCCCTGTTCCTGCTGGACGAGTTTGCCCGGGGCACCAATCCCGACGAGGGCGCGGTGATCGTCCAGGCGGTGACGAAATACCTCAACGGGGTCAACGCCATCTCCCTGCTCACCACCCACTATGACAAGGTGGCTGACTGCGGAAAGGCTCACTACCAGATCATCGGCCTGCGGGACATTGACCCGGAGGCTATCCGCCGGGAGCTGGCTGTCAGCGGGGAGGACGGCATCCGGGTCATCGCCCGGCACATGAACTACGGCCTGTACCGGGTCGAGGGTCGGTCCGACTGTCCCCGAGACGCGCTGAACATCTGCCGGATGCTGTCGCTGAAGCCGGAAATCCTGCATCTTATTGAAGAAAACTACTGAAAATTTCACCCGGGGAAACGAGAATAATTTTTTTCAGCACTGCGAAAAAGTTATTGTCATTTTCGTCACAATGTTGCTTGACAAACTGCTGAAAAGTATTATAATTTGAAGTGCAGAATTCCATATAACAGACAATAGAGGTGCAAAAAACAGGGTAATCGACTTCGGAGCTGCAGGGGGCTCGATGGAGGTCGGTGAAGGGGTTTTTTGCCGAAGGTGCGCGCTCCTCCTGTGGCGCGTTCCTGGGGGTGCCGTGTAAGCTGCACAACTGTCATGTCGTATTGCAGACATGGAGCGCTATTGGTCATCGACTTGACCAATAGCGCCTTTTTCATGCCCAAAGGCGCCGCTTGGCCGGCGTTATAAGAAACTCTGTAAAAATATTTTAGGAGGAATTTTATCATGGAAAAGATGACTTCTCTGCTGCGTCTGCGTATGAGCGCCAAGGATGCTCATTACGGCGGAAACCTGGTGGACGGTGCCCATATGGTGCATCTGTTCGGCGATGTCGCTACTGAGCTGCTGATCAAGTGCGACGGTGACGAAGGCCTGTTCTGCGCTTATGACAATGTCGAGTTCCTGGCTCCCGTGTATGCCGGCGATTACATCGAGGCTTACGGCGAGATCGAGAAGATCGGCAACACCTCCCGCACCATGAAGTTTGAGGCCCGCAAGGTCATCGTGTCCCGTCCCGACATCAGCGCTTCCGCTGCCGATGTTCTGGCCGAGCCTGTTGTGGTCTGCCGCGCTCACGGCACCTGCGTTACTCCCAAGGATTGCCAGCGCAACAAGATCGAGAAGTAAGGAGCTGAGGATATGGAAAAGCTGATTATTACCGCTGCTATCTGCGGCGCTGAGGTCACCAAGGAGCAGAACGCTGCCGTGCCTTATACCGTGGAGGAGATGGTCCGCGAGGCCAAGTCCGCCTATGATGCCGGCGCAGCTATCCTGCACATCCATGTTCGCGAGGACGACGGCACTCCCACCCAGGATCGTGAGCGTTTCCGGGTCGTTATGGACGCCATCCGCAAGGAGCTGCCCGATGTCATTATGATCCCCTCTACCGGCGGCGCCACCGGCATGAGCCCCGAGGAGCGTCTGCAGCCCACCGAGCTCTTCCCCGAGATGGCTACCCTGGACTGCGGCACCTGCAACTTCGGCGACGAGATCTTTGACAACACCATGCCCACCATGCGCGCCTTCGGTAAGCGTATGCTGGAGAACAACATCAAGCCCGAGTACGAGTGCTTCGAGCTGGGCCACATCGACACCATCCTTGGCATGGCCAAGAAGGGTGAGGTGCCTGCCTATCCCATGCAGTTTAACTTCGTGCTGGGCGTGCACGGCTGCACCCCCGCCTCCGTGGAGAACCTGGCCTTCTTCGCCAGCAAGATCCCCGCAGGCTCCACCTGGACTGTGTCCGGCGTAGGCCGGGCTGCCTGGACCATGGCCGCTGCGGCCATCGCCATGGGCGGCAATGTCCGCGTTGGTTTTGAGGACAACATCTACCTGGGCAAGGGCCAGAAGGCCGCTTCCAACGGTGAGCTGGTGGCCAAGGTCGTCCGTATCGCCAAGGAGCTGGGCCGCGAGATCGCAACGCCCGCTGAGGCCCGCGAGATCCTGAGCCTCAAGCCCCTGAAGTAATCGCAAAAAACATTTACATAATTTTTAGGAGGAATTTTACAATGGCTGAACTGAAAGGCAACAAGTACGGTACCCACCGCGTTATCGAGCCCAAGGGCGTTCTGACCCAGGCTGCTTGGAAGGTCGACAACGACATGACCAAGGTTTATTCCAACGAGATCGTCTGCGATGTTACTTCCCTGAACATCGACTCCGCTTCCTTCACCCAGATCTCCGAGGCCTGCGGCGGCGACGAGAAGAAGATCGGCGAAATGATCCTGGGCATCGTCGCTGAGCGCGGCAAGCAGCAGAATCCTGTCACCGGTTCCGGCGGTATGTTCAAGGGCGTCGTCGCTCACATCGGCGAGGACCTGAAGAAGAAGCCCGGCTTCGACCTGAAGGAAGGCGACAAGATCGTCTCCCTGGTCTCCCTGTCCATGACCCCCCTGAAGATCGATAAGATCCTGGCTATCCACAAGGATATCGACCGCGTTGACATCGTGGGTAAGGCCATCCTGTTCGAGTCCGCCCTGTATGCCAAGATGCCCGAGGATATGTCCGAGCCTCTGGCCCTGGCCGCTCTGGATGTGGCCGGCGCTCCCGCTCAGGCCCGCAAGCTGCCCAAGGAGGGCGACAGCGTTCTGATCCTGGGCGCCAACGGCAAGTCCGGCGTTCTGTGCGGTTGGGAAGCTATGAAGAAGGTCGGCCCCAAGGGCAAGGTCGTGGGCGTTGTCCGCAATCCCAAGCAGGTTCCCGGTCTGCTGGAGCTGGGCGTTTACACCGATGTTATCGTGGCCGACTGCACCAAGCCCGTTGAGGTTATGGAGGCTGCTCTGGCTGCCAACGATGGCAAGGAGTACGATCTGTCCATCTGCTGCGTGAACATCGAGTCCTGCGAGATGTCCGCCATCCTGCCCGTCCACGATGACGGCCTGGTGTACTTCTTCTCCATGGCTACCTCCTTCACCAAGGCTGCCCTGGGCGCTGAGGGTATCGGCAAGGATGTCACCATGATCATCGGCAATGGCTACACCAAGAACCACGCCAACATCACCCTGGATGTTCTGCGCGAGAATCCCAAGCTGCGCAAGCTGTTCGACGAGAAGTATTGCTAAGTTTTTCGTGCTGCCTGCAGGAGCCTGATGGCTCCTGCAGACCAGCCTTTGTAGATGCGTTATAACATTTTCCGCGTACCGTCCCTGCCTGACCACATGATCGGAGAAAGGAATGGCTATGAACATAAGGAAAATGCTCATTCCGGCGCTGCTGGCGCTGTCGCTCATAGGCAATTTGGTCTGGCTTTGCATCAGTGTTGCTCCGAAAGAGGAGAAGTCTATTATAGGCACCTATTGCAGCGAGCACGCTAATGAGAATTTCACAAAGTACGGCAAGTACGGTGATTATTTAGCGCTGGCTGACAACGGCACCTATGCCCGCTATTTGCAGCAGGATATGCTGGAAAAGGGGAGTTACCGCTGGGAGGAATCAGATTCTTCGTTCTTCTTGGAGGATAGCGCCGGATACTTTGATGGGAAAGACACACTGATCCTGTACCATGGACAGGAAGCTACCACCTATACCCGCATCTTGGATGCCCCGGCCTATATTCAATAAAGGCCAACAACAAAACTTAGAAAATAGTTAAAGGAGATACAAATATGAAGACTCGTAACGGTCTGTTTGCCGATGTTCCCGAAAATCTGTGGAACGACTGGCATTGGCAGGTCGCCAATCGCGCTGAGACGGTTGAGGATCTGAAGCGCTACATGACCCTGACTCCCGATGAGGAAGAGGGCGTCCGCAAGACCCTGGGCAAGCTGCGCATGGCAGTGACTCCCTACTATCTGTCCCTGATCGACCTGGACGATCCCTTTGATCCCATCCGCAAGATGGCTATTCCCCGGGCTGAGGAGCTGGAGTATGCCGACTATGAGGACGCCGATCCCCTGCACGAGGATACTGACTCTCCCACCCCCGGCCTGACTCACCGCTATCCCGACCGCGTGCTGCTGCTCATCACCGACCAGTGCTCCATGTACTGCCGTCACTGCACCCGTCGCCGCTTCGCCGGTCAGAACGACTGCGAAGTGCCCATGGCGCAGATCGACAAGTGCATCGACTATGTGGCCGCTCACCCCGAGGTTCGCGATGTTCTGCTGTCCGGCGGTGACTGCCTGATGGTCTCCGATGAGAACCTGGAGTACATCATCAAGCGCCTGCGCGCCATCCCCCATGTGGAGATCGTTCGTCTGGGCTCCCGCACCCCCGTGGTGTGCCCCCAGCGTATCACTCCTGAGCTCTGCGCCATGCTGAAGAAGTATCATCCCATTTGGCTGAATACTCACTTCAACACCCCCAAGGAGTTCTCCCCCGAGGCTGCCAAGGCCTGCGCTATGCTGGCTGATGCCGGTATCCCCCTGGGCAACCAGTCCGTGCTGCTGGCCGGCGTGAACGACTGCATCCATGTGATGATGGATCTGGTTCACGGCCTGGTGCAGATGCGCGTGCGCCCCTACTACATCTATGCCTGCGATCCTTCCCTGGGCCTGAGCCACTTCCGTACCCCTGTTTCCAAGGGTATCGAGATCATGGAAGCTCTGCGCGGCCATACCTCCGGCTACTGCATCCCCACCTTCGTGGTGGACGCCCCCGGCGGCGGCGGCAAGACTCCCGTCATGCCCAACTACCTGATTTCCGAGACTCCCCGCAAGGTTATCCTGCGTAACTTCGAGGGCGTCATCACCTCTTACACCCAGCCTGAGCACTATGTGCAGAACTGCCACTGCGATGTCTGCATGGGCAAGAAGAAGGCGGAGAAGACCGGTGTTGCATGGGTCGCCGAGGGCACCAAGCAGCGTTATCTGGAGCCCACCAAGCTGCTGCGTAACGAGCGTCATGTGAAGAAGTAAGGTAAAGAGGTAAAAATATGGAAAGCAAACTCGGCTTGAATTTTGATTTGGTCGAAAAGGCTCGTACATCCGCTGCCAATGTGGCAGCGGATGTGCAGGGCTTTATTGACCAGCACACCACGGTCACCGTGGAGCGCGCCGTCTGCCGTCTGCTGGGCATCGATGGCGTGAATGAGATGGATGTCCCCATGCCCAATGTGCTGGTGGACCATCTGCTGGCAAACTCTCTGCTGCCTGCCGGCGCCGCTTGGGCCGTGGGTAACGCAATGGTGGAGACCGGTAAGGACCCCCAGGGCGTGGCAGAGGCTGTGGACAGCGGCGAGCTGGATCTTTCTAAGCTCCCCGCCCATTCTGACAGTGAGATCCGCGCGGCCATCACCCCCGTGGTGAACGCCACCGTGGAGCGCATTAACAAGAATGTTGCCAAGCGCAACGCTTACCTCAAGGAGTGGGGCGACAAGGAAGGCCCCTACCTGTACATCATCGTGGCCACCGGTAATATCTATGAGGATATTATCCAGGCCAAGGCCGGCGCCAAGCAGGGTGCCGACATCATCGCTGTGATTCGTACCACCGGCCAGTCGCTGCTGGACTATGTGCCTTACGGCGCTACCACCGAGGGCTTCGGCGGCACCTACGCCACCCAGGAGAACTTCCGCCTGATGCGCGCCGCTCTGGACGAAGTGGGCGAGGAGCAGCACCGCTACATCCGCCTGTGCAACTATTGCTCCGGCCTGTGCATGCCCGAGATCGCCGCTATGGGCGCTCTGGAGCGCCTGGATGTTATGCTGAACGATGCTCTCTACGGCATCCTGTTCCGCGACATCAACATGCAACGTACCATCGTTGACCAGTACTTCTCCCGTGTTATCAACGGTTATGCTGGCGTTATCATCAACACCGGCGAGGATAACTACCTCACCACCGACGATGCTATTACCGCCGCTCACACGGTTCTGGCTTCCCAGTTCCTGAACGAGGCCTTTGCCAAGGACGCCGGTATGCGCGAGGAGCAGATGGGTCTGGGCCACGCCTTCGAGATGGATCCCTCTGTGGAGAATACCTTCCTGTATGAGCTGGCACAGGCACAGATGGCCCGGGAGATCTTCCCCAATGCGCCGCTGAAGTATATGCCCCCCACCAAGTTCATGACCGGTAATATCTTCCGCGGTCACATTCAGGATGCTCTGTTCAACATGGTCACCATCCTCACCAACCAGCGGCTGTGCCTGCTGGGCATGATGACCGAGGCCATCCATACGCCGTTCATGTCCGACCGCGCTCTGTCCATTGAAAACGCACAGTACATCTTCCGTACTATGAAGGATCTGGGCAGCGAGCTGACCTACAAAGAGAATGGCATCATCCGCAACCGTGCCAACGAGGTGCTGACCAAGGCCACCGACCTGCTGGCTGAGATCGAGAAGCTGGGCCTGTTCACCACCATTGAGAAGGGTATCTTCGCCGATGTAAAGCGTCCTAAGGACGGCGGCAAGGGCCTGGCCGGTGTTGTGGTCAAGGACGACAAATACTTCAATCCCTTCATTGAAGTCATGAAAGGCAAGGTGGCAGCAGAATGAGTAGCGGACTGTATAATACCCATAAGATCGATTTCGATACCACACTGGATCTGACCCGCCTGAAGCCTTATGGCGACACCATGAACGACGGTAAGGTGCAGACCAGCTTCACCCTGCCCATCAAGGATGATGAGCGCGGCGAAGAGGCTGCCCGTCAGATCGCCAAGAAGATGGGTCTGGAAGAGCCTAACGTGGCCTACCATCACGCTCTGGATAAGGAGTTTACCTTCTATGTGGTTTACGGTAGCTGCGTGCATTCCGTGAACTATGAGGACATCCATGTTATCACCGTGGAGTCCGATGTTATGAGCATGGAAGATACCAACGACTATATCCGTGAGCATATCGGCCGCAAGGTCGTTATGGTGGGCGCTTCCACCGGCACCGATGCCCACACCGTGGGTATCGACGCCATCATGAACCGGAAGGGCTTTGCCGGTCACTATGGCCTGGAGCGCTATGAGATGATCGAGGCCTATAACCTGGGCTCTCAGGTGCCCAATGAGGACTTCATCAAGAAGGCTTTGGAGCTGCACGCCGATGTGCTGCTGGTCTCTCAGACCGTTACACAGAAGGATGTTCATATCCAGAACCTCACCAACCTCATTGAGCTGCTGGAGGCCGAGGGCCTGCGTGACAAGTTCGTTGTCTGCTGCGGCGGTCCCCGTATTACCCATGAGCTGGCCAAGGAGCTGGGCTATGATGCCGGCTTCGGCGCCGGCAAGTATGCTGACGATGTGGCGTCCTTCGCTGTGACCGAGATGGTCAAGCGTGGCATGAAATAAGATCATGAAAGCAGACGGCCATGAGAGAGGACTTTCATGGCCGTCTTATCTGCAAAAGAGGGAGAAAAGCAAATGGAAAAGGCAAAGGTCCATATTTACTGCGGCGACGGAAAGGGAAAGACCACAGCGGCCATTGGCCTCAGCGTGCGATCCTGCGGCCGGGGTTGGCCGGTGGTTTTGAGCCAGTTTTTGAAGGGCTCTACCAGCGGAGAGCTGAATGTTCTTCGCACCTTGCCCGACTATCATTATATCCCCGCCCCCACGACCACCTGCAAGTTCATTTTTCAGATGACTGAGCAGGAGAAGGCCGACTATGGCCGTCAGCTGCGTCGGCACTTTGCCGACACGGTGGAGGCGGTGGAGAAATACCACGCCAAGCTCCTGGTGCTGGACGAGGTGCTGGACGCAGTGGCTATGGGTATGCTCAGCGATGAAGAGCTGGCCGACTTTTTGAGGAATCGGCCGGCGGACCTGGAGGTGGTGATGACGGGCCGTGCCCCCACACCCTGTACCGATCCTTTGGCTGACTATATCACCCGTATGCAGAAGGTTCGCCACCCCTTCGACCAGGGCCTCAATGCCCGTCAAGGCGTGGAATTCTGATTGCGGATACACGGCGGGGTCTCCCCGATTTCCTTGCATTCATCCCCCAGACTATGCTATAATGAACCGTTCGTATTTTTAATCCATTGTTGAAGACCCTTACTATTAATAAGGAGGAATAGAAATGGCAAAGAAACCTGTACTGACTGCCGCTGAGGCAGCAAAAATGATTCCTGATGGCGCCACCATTATGTGCGGCGGCTTCCTGGCTTGCGGCCAGGCCCGTGCCATCGTGAAGGAGCTGGTGAAGCTGGGCACCAAGGACCTGACCCTTATCGCCAACGATATGGGCCGCGCTGTGGGCCCCAAGGGCGAGGAGTTCTTCGGCATCGCCGAGCTGATCCACAACCACCAGGTCAAGCGCGTCATCGCTACCCATGTGGGCATGACCCCCGAGGTGGGCCAGCAGAACACCGAGGGCACCCTGGAAGTGAACCTGCTGCCCCAGGGCACTCTGGCTGAGTGCATCCGTGCCGGCGGCGCCGGTCTGGGCGGTGTGCTGACTCCCGTGGGCGTGGATACCCTCATTGAGGAGAGCCCCTTCTGCATGGGCAAGGAGACCATCGACGGCAAGCAGTATTTGAAGATGAAGCCCATCCATGCTGACTTTGCTCTGCTGGGCACCTATAAGTGCGACGAGTTCGGTAACTGCTGGTACAAGGGCACCATGCGCAACTTCAATGTGGTCATGGCTACCGCCGCTGACACCGTTATCGCCGAGTGCGAGTACATCGTCCCCGTGGGCGACATCGAGCCCGAGAACATTCATACCTACGGTATGTGCGTTGACTACATCGTGGAAGGAGACAGAAAGTAATGGAAAAGTCTGAAATCAAAGCCTTTATTGCCAAGCGCTGCGCAAAAGAGCTGAAGGACGGCGATGTCGTCAATCTGGGTATCGGCCTGCCCACCATGATCCCCTCCTACCTGCCCGAGGGCGTTGAGCTGATCATCCACGCTGAGTTGGGTATCGTCTCTGCCGGTGCTACCCCCAAAGAGGGCGATGCCAACTATGATCCCTACCACGTCATCGACGCCGGCGGCGGCGTTGCCAGCGTGGCTTTCGGCGGCGGCTTCATTGATTCCGCTACCAACTTCGGCCTGATCCGCGGCGGCCATGTGGACGCCTGCTTCCTGGGCGCTCTGGAAGTGGATGCCCAGGGTAACCTGGCCAACTGGATCATCCCCGGCAAGAAGATGCCCGGTATGGGCGGCGCTATGGACCTGTGCGTGGGTGCTAAGCACTGCATCATCTGCATGGAGCATACCGCTAAGGGCAACCCCAAGATCTTCGAGAAGTGCCGTCTGCCCCTGACCGCCTCCCACTGCGTTAACAAGATCATCACCGAGATGTGCGTGCTGGAGGTTACCCCTGAGGGCCTGCTCATGACCGAGATCAACCCTGAGTTCACCGTGGACCAGGTGAAGGCTGCTACCGCTGCCCCCATCACCGTTTCCGGGAGCCTCAAGAGCATGATCGACTGATTTAGCCCTGTTGTAATCGGAATATAGAAACGAAGCCCCCGGGTGCATTGCACCCGGGGGCTTCGTGTAGGTCATCATTTATCCGACTAAAAATCCCAGTCCTACTAACATGCAGCCCAGGAGGAAGAATAGGACCAGAAGCACTGCGGCGTTGCGCAGGAGTTTTCCCCAGCCCAGGTGCTGCAGGTCCATGAAAGGGTAGGGATAGAGCAGGCCCGTGTGGCCGATGGGCTTTCCCCCGCTGGCCCGGAGCAGGGCAAAGACGGTATAGCTCAGAGGCAGGATCAGCCACCAAACGGCACAGAGAATGGATAAGTTTTCCTTTGGGGCGAAAAGAAGCCACTGCATGACCGCCAGCAGCGGCGTAAAATAGTGGACACAGAGATTGCCAAAATTGCCGCCGAAGTCGGCAAATTTCAGACCCTTACGCTTTTCATAGGGCACCAGGACAAACTGGTAAATAAGGTGTGTCACCCAGATGCAAAGGGCCATGGCGCAGGAGACACGCACATCCGTAAGAGCCGCCCATAGTCCTCCGCCGGGGTAAAAGCCTGCGCAGAAGAGAAGCAGCTCATAAACGGTAAGCAAGAGGTTACTTTGGTTGGTATAGAAGCAGAACATCCCCGCCCGGATGCGTCCTCTGGGGATCAGTTGGGAGTGCAGCAGCAGGCCCAGGGTATTCAGCAGAAACAAAAACAGCGCCGAGAGCTGTAAGCCGGACATTTTGCGACCTCCTTATATTCGATAGGTGGAGCAGTCCACCTTGCCGCCCGAGATGGTAATGATGCCGTAGGTGCAGGGATTGCCGCGGCCAATGGTGCCGGGATTCATCACCCACAGAGAGCCATCGTAGTCCACCAAAGGACGGTGGGTGTGGCCGAAGAGCAGGATCTGCGCGCCCATCTCCTTGGCGGCATAAATGGCTGATAGGGTGCTGGCCTTTACACTCCTTGTGTGACCGTGCATCAGCAGGATACGCACCCCGACGTACTCCGTGAGCACCTCGGGGCTGTCCACAGCGCCCCAGTCGCAGTTGCCCGGGACGCCCTGCAGAGGGATGGCCGGATAGAGCCGGTGCAGAGCCTCGGCGTCCCGCTGGCAGTCGCCCAGGTGCAAGATAGCATTCGGCTGGGTCAGCTCCACACAGCGGGCCATATTTTCCACATTTCCGTGGGAATCCGATAAAACCAAAATACGCATTTGTGACCTCTAAATATGGTATGCTCCGATTATAGCAGGAAAAGGTTGAAAATTCAATATTTTCCCGTTACAATAGGAGAAAAGGGGGGTGGGCCATGTACGCGGGCATTATGGAAATTGATTTGCACGGAAAAAACGAATATCAGGCGCGTATCACGCTGGATGCGGCTCTGGGCCGAGCCAAGGGCGGTACCTACCGCATCCGCTGCATTCACGGCTGCCACGGCGGAACGGTGCTGCGGGACATGATCCGCCGGGAGTACGCCCGGCACCCCCGGGTGATCCGATTGGAGGCAGGGATAAACGGCGGCACCACCGATCTGGTGCTGCGGGAGCTATAAGGAGGAGGCTATGAAAAACACATTGACCGTGGCCCAGGTGCAGATGCAGGTTGTACGGAATAAGGCTGAAAACATCGCCTCTGCCTGCCGCCTGATCCGTCGGGCGGCTGCGCAGGGGGCGGAGCTGGTTATGCTGCCGGAGATGTTCTGCTGCCCCTATGAAAACAGCGCCTTCCGCCCCTATGGCGAGACCTTGGGCGGCCCGGCACAGCAGGCCCTTTCTGCCCTGGCTGGGGAGAAGAAAATTTGGATCGTGGGCGGGTCCGTGCCGGAGCTGGAGGGGGAGCGGGTGTATAATACCTGCTTTGTCTACAACCCGGACGGGCAGCAGGTGGCCCGACACCGCAAAATGCACCTGTTCGACATCCGTGTAGAGGGAGGACAGAGCTTCCGGGAGTCCGATACCCTGTCTCCGGGCAACGATATTACGGTGTTTGACAGCCCTTGGGGGAAGCTGGGGCTTTGCATCTGCTTTGACCTGCGGTTTGAAGAGCTGGCAAGGGTAATGGCTTTGCAGGGAGTCCGAGCTATTTTTGTCCCGGCTGCCTTCAACATGACCACCGGCCCCGCCCACTGGGAGCTGCTGTTTCGCCAGCGGGCGGTGGATAATCAGCTTTTCACCTTTGGCACTTCCCCGGCCCGCAATGAACAGGAGACCTATGTGGCCTGGGGTCACTCTATTGTCTGCGATCCCTGGGGCACGGTGCTGCATCAGTGCGGGGCAGGGGAGGAGGTGGCCGTCACCACGGTGGACCTTACCCGGGTGGAGGCGGTGCGGCAGCAGCTGCCCATTTTATCCGCTCGGCGTGAAGATGTCTATTTCATAGGACAAAAGGGTAAAAAAGTCTGTGCTATTTAGCTCTTGCGGTACTTTTTTCCCCATGTTATAATCAATAAAACTCTGTGAGGAGGAAGTAAATATGATGAAATACACCGAGATGACCGCCCGGCAGCGTCAGGCGGAATACGACGCTGTGCTGACGGACTACGAAAAGCAAAAGGCTTTGGGGCTGAAGCTGAATATGGCCCGGGGCAAGCCCAGCACGGAGCAGCTGGACATGGTTATGGATATGTGCAGCGTCCTGGTCAAGCCCGAGGACTTCGTCTCTGACGGTATTGACAGCCGCAACTATGGTAATGTGGACGGTCTGCCTGCTGCCAAGGCCCTCTTTGCAGATATTTTAGGGTGCAAGCCGGAGCAGTGCTTCGTGGGCGGCAACGCCAGTCTGCAGCTCATGTATGATGCCATTTCCAAGGCGTATACCCACGGCCTGCTTCACTCCGAGAAGCCCTGGAGCAAGCTGGAGAAGGTGAAGTGGCTGTGCCCGGCACCGGGCTATGACCGGCATTTTAAGGTGACGCAGACCTTCGGGGCAGAGCTTATTACCGTTCCCATGACTGCTGACGGACCTGACATGGATAGAGTGGAGGAGCTTATCCAGGATCCCGCCGTGAAGGGTATGTGGAATGTGCCCAAGTACTCCAACCCCGAGGGCGTGGTGTATTCCGACGAGACTATCCGCCGTATCGCCTCCATGAAGCCCGCAGCCCCGGACTTTATGCTCATGTGGGACAATGCCTACTGCATCCACGAGTTTGAGGGCGACTTTGTGCCCTTTGCGGATATTCTGTCCCTCTGCGCCGAATACGGCAACGCCGACATGGTCTATGAGTTTGCCTCCACCAGCAAGGTGACCTTCCCCGGTGCAGGCGTGAGCGTTATGGCTACCAGTGAGGCGAACCTGGCATATCTGAAGCCGATTATCAACATCCAGACCATCGGATATGACAAGATCAACCAGCTCCGCCATGTGAAATATCTCAAAAACAAGGAGCATACGCTGGCCCTGATGCAGCGCCATGCTGCCATTCTGCGGCCTAAGTTCCACACGGTGCTGGACGCTCTGGACAGGGAGATCGCGCCGCTGGGTATCGGCACCTGGAAGCGGCCTATGGGCGGATACTTCGTCTCCTATGATGCCATGCCCGGTACTGCCAAGCGGGCTTTGGCCCTGTGCAAGGAGGCGGGTGTCACCATGACCGGCGCCGGGGCAACCTTCCCCTATGGCGAGGATCCCCGGGACAGCAACATCCGCATTGCGCCCTCGCTGCCTCCTGTGGAGGAGCTGCAGCAGGCTATTGCCATCTTCTGCATCTGCGTGAAGCTGGCTGCTCTGGAGAAGCTGGGCGTATGAGATGGCTGGTTGCGTCTGATATCCACGGCAGCGCCACTGCCTGCCGCCGTGTGCTGGATGCTTTTGTGCGGGAAAAGGCGGACGGGCTTTTGCTGCTGGGTGACCTTTTGTACCATGGGCCTCGGAACCCGCTGCCGGAGGGCCACGACCCTAAGCAGTGCGTGCAGATGCTTAATGAGTACCGGGACCATATCGCCGCCGTGCGGGGGAACTGCGAGGCGGCGGTGGACCAAATGGTGCTGCAATTCCCTGTGATGGCGGATTATATGCTGCTGCAATTGGGAGGCAGGCGCATCTTTGCCACCCACGGCGATGTGTATAACCCGGAGCATTTACCGCCCCTGGCCAAGGGGGGCATCCTGCTGACAGGCCACACCCATGTGCCCGCCTGCGACATCTATCCGGATTTTGTATATTTGAATCCCGGCTCCGTGTCCCTGCCTAAGGATGAGCAGAAGCACAAGGGCTACATCCTGCTGGACGATACCGGAGCCGTGTTCAAGGAGCTGGACGGCACAGAATATCACCGGTATATGTTCTGAATAAGGCTGACAGTGTGGAATTTTGGCGCTCTGCACCAAAACTATGCGCGCAGTAGACGGTAAGTTTTTACCGGAAAGACCCTCAAAGACTTTTTTCAACAGTCGAAAAAACAGCGGAGCGTAAAAACTCCGCTGTTTTTGTATATTTGCCGGAACAAGGAAAGTCCATCGGCCGCAGGCGTGTTTGCGCTTTTTAATCGATGGTAGTAATCCTGCATTACTGGCGGAATTAAGAAAAAATGCAGGGGGAACCGTTTCTCTCCCATTTATTTGGAATGAACCGCGCATTACTTTTGCGTGACAAACAGATGCAGATGTGCTATAATAAAATGAATTTTTGTGCAGCATAAAAGGAGGGCACGCTATGCAGGGCAGACTCATCGTGTTTGAGGGGACAGACGGCTCCGGCAAGGCCACGCAAACCGCATTGCTGTGTCAGGAATTGGACCGGCGTGGCATTGCCTACCGCCGCCTGGAGTTCCCCCGGTATAAGGAGGAGTCCTCGGCGCTGATCCGGCTGTACCTCTCCGGTGCCTTCGGCAGCCGTCCCGATGATGTGAACGCCTACGCTGCCGCCACCTTTTATTCTGTGGACCGCTTTGCCAGCTACCGGCAGGACTGGGGCGCGTACTACGAGGCGGGAGGCTTGGTCATCGCGGACCGTTACACCACCTCCAATGCCGTTCACCAGACGCCCAAGCTCCCTCCGGAGGAGCGCCGCGGCTACCTGGAGTGGCTATTTGACTTTGAATATCGGCTCCTGGGACTGCCAAAGCCGGACCGGGTGCTATATTTGGATCTCCCCACGGAAATTTCTGAGCGGATGATGCGCCGCCGGGAGCAGCAGACCCACACCCGGGCGGACATCCATGAGCGGGACGAGGCTTATTTGGCTGCCTGCCGGGAGAGCGCGGAGCTGACCATCGCTTTGTGCGGCTGGGAAAAGATCGACTGCAGCCGGGGCGGCGAAATGCGTGCGGCGGAGGACATCCACCGGGAGGTTATGGAGCGGGTGGAGGACCTGCTTGTCCCGTAAATAGGACGAGAAAGGGGGGACGCAGGTCCCCGATTTCCCCCGTATGTTCTCAGCAGGAGCAGCACGAGTCGCCGCCGCAGGAGCAGCCGCGGCTGTTTCCGTTTCCACAGCAGCAGAACAGAAGAAGCAGGATCACAATGAGCCAGATGCAGGAGCAGTTGCTGTTGTCAAAGCACATTTTTTTCACCTCACTTATCGGATGGTACATTCTATGCGAGAATGAGGAAAAGTGTAACTTGTCCGGCTTATATTGCGGAGAAAATACAGAAAGGACAGACAATCATGAGTGAGAATAAGCGGCCCGATACACAGGGCTGGGATACCGAGGCGGTGCGCCGCCGGATCATAAGCGAGGTGGATGCAGGCACTGAGACCGGCTCCAAAAAGAAAAAACACCGCAAATTCAACTGGAAGATTTATATTGCGGCGGTGGTCCTGGGGTCTATGCTGTTGGCAGGCTTGGGCTGGATATTGGCCAATGACCTCTGCGCCCTGGACAAGGGCAGCGACACCTACACCGTGACCATCGAGGAGGGCGACGGCGTTTTTAAGATCGCCTCTAAGCTGAAAAAGGCGGGGCTGATCGAGCTGAAGGGATTTTTCGTTCTGTATGAAATTTTCACCGGCGCAAAGAAAGACATCGACCCCGGCACCTACGAGCTGAATACCTCTATGGACTATCGCAGCCTGGTGAATAATATGTACGACCCCGATGCCCGTCGCCGGGCTCAGGAGGGCTTGGTGCTTCTCACGATTCCAGAGGGCTACACGGTTCAGCAGATCGTAGATCTTCTGGCGGAGAACAAAATCTCCACTAAGGAGGAGCTCATCGACGCTGTGTCCAACTTTGACTTCGGCGAGGAGTACCCCTTTATCGACAGTAGTCTCAACGGACAAATCAACCGCCTGGAGGGCTACCTTTTCCCGGATACCTATGAGTTTTCCACGGAGAAATCAGCGGTATACGCCATAGACACCATGCTCACCAACTTCAATAACCGCGTCAGCGGCGACCTGCTGGCGGAGATACAAAACAGCGGCTATTCCCTCAAGGAGATCGTCACCCTGGCCTCTATTATCGAAAAGGAAGCCATTGGCGACTATGAGGAGCGGGCCAACATCTCCTCCGTGTTCCACAACCGTCTGGAGGGGGACAACGGTGAGGTGGGCAACGCCCTGCAGTCCGATGCCACCATCCACTACGCCATGGCCCTCATGGGCCTGGAGGACAAGGACTTCTCCACCGACCTGGACAGCCCCTACAACACCTACCTCCACGGCGGTCTGCCTGTGGGACCCATTTGTAACCCCAGCTTGGCCTCTATCCGGGCGGCGGTGAATCCCAACGATACGGATTACTACTACTTTGCCTACGGAAAGGACGGCGTAAGCCACTTCTTCCGTACCTTCAACGAGCATCTGTCCTTTGTGAACAGCGATATGTACGCCCCGGGATGATGAAAAAGAAACCTGAACTTTTGGTCCCGGCGGGGGACATGGAAAAGCTGAAAATGGCTGTGCTGTACGGGGCAGATGCGGTATATTTGGCGGGCTCGTCTTTCGGAATGCGCGCCTTTGCCGGGAATTTCACGCCGGAGGAGCTGCCCAAAGCGGTACGCTTTGCCCATGACCACGGCGTAGCGGTCCACACCACGGTGAACACCATGCCGCGCTGGAATGAGGCAGAAAAGCTGCCTGCCTACCTGGAGCAGCTGGACGATGCCGGGGTGGATGCCCTGATTTTGGCGGACTTAGGCGCTTTTACCCTGGCAGGAAGGTACGCCCCCCATTGCCAGCGGCACATCAGCACCCAGCAGTCTGTGGCCAACCACATCTGCGCTCAGGCTTGGTATGACCTGGGGGCCACCCGTGTGGTCCTGGCCCGGGAGCTGAGCCTGGAGGAGATATGCGCCATACGGGAGAGGGTGTCCCCGGAGCTGGAGCTGGAGGTCTTTTGCCACGGGGCTATGTGCGTGTCCTATTCCGGGCGGTGCCTACTGTCGAACTACATGACCGGGCGCGACTCCAACCGGGGCGCCTGCGCCCAGCCCTGCCGCTACCAGTATACTCTTATGGAGGAAAAGCGCCCCGGTGAATATTTCCCTGTTTTTGAGGATGAGCGGGGTACATACATCCTTAACTCCCGGGATATGTGCATGATAGACCATCTTCCCGACCTTATAGACGCCGGGGTGGACTGCCTGAAGATTGAGGGACGGGCCAAATCGGCATACTATGCCGCCATCGTGGCCGGGGCCTACCGCCATGTGCTGGACGATATAGCTGCCGGACGGCCTGCAGATCCGGTGTGGCGAGACGAGGTGGAGCATGTGAGCCACCGGCACTACTCTACCGGCTTTTTCTACGGGCAGCCGGGCCAGTATTTTGAAAATTCCCGGTATATCCGGGAGTGGCAGATCTGCGCCGTGGTTTTAAGCTGTGAAGCGGATGGCCTTGCTACCCTAAGTCTGCGCAATAAATTTAAGGCAGGGGATAGGGTGGAGATTGTGGGCCCGGACCTAAAGCCATTTGAGATGCTTGTCCCCCTGATGGAGGATGCCGACGGCCTGCCCCTGGAGGAGCCGAGAACGCCGCAAATGGAGTTTAAGATGCGTCTGCCGCGGCCGGTGCCGCCCATGAGCTTTGTCCGTCATGGGGTAGACCTGAGCGGAAAATAAAATTGAGCATAAAAAAGGCAGCGTGTACGAGCTTCGTACACGCTGCCTTTTTGCACTTTTTCAGTTTTCATCGGTAGCGACATACAGCGCATCCGCCAGTCTGGCGTAGTCCGCTAAACACAGCCGCTCTCCCCGGATATCCCCGGGGAGACCGCAGCTCGCTATGATCTGCGTCAGCTCCTGCTTAGAGAGGGGGAAGCCTGTTTGCAGGGAGTTGGCCAAGGTTTTACGCCGCAGGGCGAACCCGGCCTTTACCGTTCGCCAAAGCACGGCTTCTGACTGCACCGTAACCGGAGGCTTTTCCCGGGTAATGCACCGTATCACCGCTGAGGTCACCTTGGGCATGGGCAGAAAACAGGTGTTGGGTACGGTGAACAGAAGCTCCGGCTCCGTGTAGTACTGCATCAGGAGGGTAAAGGCGCCGTAGTCCGCTGTTCCGGGCTGGGCGCAGATGCGCTGGGCGACTTCCTTCTGAATCAGTACGGTTATAGATGTGAAGCACTTTGCCTTTACGCAGGCGGTGAGAAGGGGCGTGGTGATGTTATAGGGAAGGTTGGCGCACAAAATAGGCCGAAGCCCCGCAAAATGCTCCGCGACCAGGGCTGAAAGGTCCTGCTTTAGAATGTCCCCCTCCACCAATGTGAAGTTGTCATATTCAGACAGGGTCTCCGCCAGCACCGGATAGAGCCGGTGGTCCAGCTCCACGGAGACAACCTTCCCGGCTCTCTGACACAGCTCCCGGGTCAGCGGCCCGATGCCGGGGCCTACCTCCAATACACCGCTGTTTTTGTCTGCGCCGCTGGCCTCCGCAGTGTTCCGGGGCACCCAGTCCGCAATGAGAAAATTCTGCCCCATGCTCTTGCTAAAGCGAAAGCCGTGCCGCAGCAGCAGTGCCTGTATGTCATTTCGGTTGCACAGATCCATTCCTGTACCTCCTGATTTTTTTCTCAGTATACCATAGTTTTCGCCCTCCGTAAAGGAAAAAGCCTATTGACAGATGCGGAGAAAAGATATACTATATAGGAAAAGTAAGAAAAGTTATACAAAAATGGGAGAGTAAAATGGGATTTAAAAAGAATAACGAACGCTACTATATGGCCTCTGTGCGCCTGGGACCCAAGGGTCAGATCGTGATACCCAAGGACGCTCGGGAGATGTTCGGCCTGGAGGCCGGAGATCAGCTTGTGTTGTTGGCAGATCGCAAAAAGGGTATCGCCCTGCAAACCACGGACAAGCTCAACCCTATGATGCGCCGGGTATTTGAGGAGACGGAGGCAGAGGAAGCAGAGGAGGCAGAGGAGGCAGAGGAATGAATGCCATAGATATCCGGGGCCTTTGCAAAAAATATCCGACTTTTGCTCTGCAGGATGTGTCCTTTTCCGTGCCTCAGGGGGCGGTGATGGGCTTCATAGGCCGCAACGGTGCGGGCAAAAGCACCACACTCAAGTCCATGCTGGGTCTGGTGCATCCCGATGCCGGAGAGGTGGAGATCCTGGGCCGGAGCTTTGCTGCAGAGGAAAAAAGCATTAAGGAGAATATCGGTGTGGTTCTGGGCGGCATCGACTTTTATCCCAAGAAAAAGATTGCCGTCCTTACGGATGTGACCCGTCGCTTTTACACCAATTGGGACCAGGAGAAGTATCGCCACTATCTGCACCTTTTCGGCATCGACGAGGAGAAGCGGGTGGACCAGCTTTCCAGCGGTATGCAGGTGAAATACATGATCGCCCTGGCGCTGAGTCACAACGCTGCACTCCTGATCCTGGACGAACCTACCAGCGGCCTGGACCCGGTATCTCGGGATGAACTGACAGAGCTGCTGGGTAGGATCGCCGCCGATGGGCGACGCAGTGTTCTTTTTTCCACCCATATTACCTCTGATTTGGAAAAATGCGCCAGCCACATCGCCTTTATTAAGGACGGACAGATCCAGTATACCGGCACTATGGACGGCTTCCGGGCGCACTACGCCTATCTTCGGCAGGGGGATGCGCCTATGACATTGGAGGATATCATTGTTGCCGTAGAGAGGAGGCCCCTGGATGAAAACGCTATTGTATAAGCAGCTTCGGCTGGCGTGCCACCCCGTGACGCCGGTGTTCTGTTTATCCGGGATCATGCTGCTGATTCCCAACTATCCTTATTCGGTGGCATTTTTCTATGTTACCCTGGGCCTTTTCTTTACATTTTTGAATATGCGGGAGCAAAAGGACATCTATTACTCGGCCCTGCTCCCCCTTCGCAAGCGGGACACGGTGCGCGCTGCAGTGGCGTTCACGGTGCTGGTGGAGCTGCTGTCGGTGGTCATCACAGCTTTGTTTTGCCTGCTGTCGGCAAAGCTGCAGCCCAGCAAGGATAACGCCGTGGGTATGGACGCCAACCTCATGCTCCTGGGTGCGGGCTTTGTGCTTTACGGCGTGTTCAACCTGGTGTTTTTCGTCTGCCTGTACCGCAGCGGCTATAAGGTGGGGGCAGCATATCTGAAAGCGAATCTGGCCCTGTGGCCGATGATGCTTTTGGCCGAGGCATTGCCGCATTTTCCGTCCCTCATGTGGCTGAACCGGGTGGATGCCCAGGCGAGTTTGCGCCAAATACCCATCCTGCTTTTCGGCATAGCGGTGTTTGCTGTCCTGACGATTCTGGCCTACCGCCGTTCAGCTCGACTTTATGAAAGAGTAGACCTATAAAGCAATAAAACTATACAGTAAAAGCGGAGCCTTAGATGGGCTCCGCTTTTACCGAAAAGAGAGAAAAGAATGAAAAAGAAGAAAGTGTGTTATCTATGAAAAAGCCTTGCGGCTGGACGGGTAGTCTGCCGCTTGGAGAAACGGGTGGGCAGCGACCCGGTGCTTTACTTGGAAAGCTTTGATTTCCTTTTGCTTGTCCTTACTATACAGGTGAAATCTTAAAGAAATCTAAAAATAATAAAAACAAACTAAGAACAAATTGCGAAAAAATTATGAAACGGCCTTGTGCCCGGGACGATAGGCTCCCTCTATGGATGACAGCGGAAAGCTGCCGGGCATAGAGGGAGCGGCTGTATTACAAACAGAGTATTCTCGGGCAAAGGAAAAGCGTCCGGCAGCGCTTGGCTGCCGGACGGGAAAACAATAATCTTTTCAGTACCCTTCTGAGGGGGAGCGGTTCAGTGCCTTATGTAGCTTATGAGAATTAGTGCAGGTTCTCACGGATGGTCTGGCACAGGGCAGTGATACCCTCAATGATCTTATCCTCGGGCATGCAGGAGTAGTTCAGACGCAGGGTGTTCTCGTGGCCGCCGTTGGGGAAGAAGGAACCGCCGGGAACGAAAGCAACCTTCTTCTCCAGGCACTTCATCTGCAGCGCCTTGGCGTCCATGTACTCGGGCAGGACCACCCAGGCGAACAGGCCGCCCTCGGGACGGGTGAAGGTGCAGGGCTCGGGCAGCTCCTTGGCCAGGGTCTCCAGCATCACGGCCCGGCGCTTGCGATAGCACTCGCGGATGGTGGCAACATGCTTATCCAGGTCGAACATATCGATCCACTTGGAGGTCTCCATCTGGCCGATGGTGGAAGCCTGCAGGGAAGCAGCCTGCTTCATGAAGTTGTACTTAGCCAGGATCTCATCGTCGGCGCAGACCCAGCCCAGACGGTAGCCGGGAGCCAGGATCTTGGAGAAGGTGCCCAGATAGATAACCAGGCCCTTGGTGTCCAGGCTCTTCAGCGCGGGCAGGAACTCGCCCTCAAAGCGCAGCTCGCCGTAGGGGTTATCCTCCACCACGGGAATCTCGTATTTATTGACAATGTCCATGAACTTGTGCCGGCGCTCCAGGTCCCAGGTGCGGCCGGTGGGGTTCTGGAAATCAGGGATGACATAGATCATCTTCACACGCTCGGTGGTGGCCAGGATCTTCTCCAGCTCCTCCATGATCATGCCGCCGTCATCGGTGGGCACTTCCACAAACTTGGGCTCGCAGGCCTTGAAAGCGTTCACAGCGCCCAGATAAGAGGGGCTTTCCAGCAGAACGACATCACCGGGATTCAGGAACACGCGGGCGGAAAAATCCAGACCCTCCTGAGAGCCGGAGGTGATCAGGATGTGGTCGGCGTCGGTGTGAATGTTGTTCTTAGCCAGCATACGCTCGGCAATCTGCTCGCGCAGACGGGGGAAGCCCTCGGTGGTGGAATACTGCAGGGCGGCGCGACCATTTTCCTTGAGAACGGCTACGGAGGCCTCCATCATCTGCTCCACGGGGAACAACTCCGGGGCGGGCATACCGCCGGCGAAAGAGATGATGTCGGGCTGGGCGGTGAGCTTCAGAAGCTCGCGGATCTCGGAGCCTTTCAACAGGTCCATTCTGGATGCAAACTGTACCATAAAACTTTTCCTCCTAAATTACTTTTCCATTTCCTAAGTTGCAAGAAGCGGAGCGAACTCCGTATACTTGATCCTCTCCTATTTAAGCATAAATTTTCCCAAAAGTAAACAAATGAAATGAAAAAAACGGCCCATTTGCCGAGGGATTCGGCATTTTTGGATGAATCACTAAAATTGTATGGGGAACATTTGGCATTTTGACTGTTGCCTGATCCGGACTATCGGGAGGCGGCGGTGCATATATTTTTTTGAAAGGGGGGCGGAACTGTGACGGAATATCAAAATACCAGACGCCAGCCAGCCCGCAAAACGGAAAAGCCTATGACTCGCCGGGATCGGAGACGATTGCTTCGGTTGACGGTCAGCGGCGTATTGCTGGTGCTGGTGGTGGCCGTGAAGCTGCTGATGCCGGATGTAATGGGGCAGTACCGGGAAAAAATACTGCACCTTATGGGGGAGAATACAGACTTTGTGGCGGCGTTTTCCGCTGTGGGGCGGGCTTTCTCCGGCCAGGGGGGCATACGGGACACCCTGGAGGATGCCTATGTGGCGGTATTCGGAGAAAAGGAGCCCCAGGAGGCGGCAGCATCGGCCCAGACGGCGGCGCAGATCTTCTCGGGGGTGTATGGGCCGGAGAATCTGCCGGAGGGGGTGAAGCTGGAGCAACAGGTACTGGGCTTTGCCTATGGGGCGCCCTTACAGGGGACGGTGACCTCCGGGTTTGGCTATCGCATCCACCCCATTTCGCAGACAGATCTGTTTCACTACGGGGTGGATCTAGATGCCCCGGAGGGCTCGGCTATCCACGCCTTTGCCCGGGGCACCGTAGCTGTGGTGGGGCAGAGCAGCACCCTGGGAAACTATGTGACGGTGGACCATCCCGGAGGATTCAGTACCCTCTATGCCCACTGCCGCAGCGTTACGGCTTCCGCCGGGCAGACGGTTCGCCAGGGCGACCTGCTGGCGGAGGTGGGCCAGACCGGAGCTGCCACCGGGCCGCACCTGCACTTTGAGCTGCACCGGGGCCGGGAGTACATTAATCCTATTTATTATGTGGCGTAGCAGGGGAGTGGAGATTCGGGTGTCGCCTACGGCGCTGCTGCTTATAGCGGTGTTTGTAGCGGCGGCATCGCCTCTGTGCCTGGGAGCGGTACTGCTGGCGGCCCTGTGCCATGAGCTGGGGCACTATGGGGCCCTGCGGCTGTGCGGTGGGCGGCTGGAGGGGGTGTCCGTCTCGGCGTTCGGGGCACAGATGCGCATTCGTGACCGGCAGCGGCTCTCCTATGGCCGGGAGGCTCTGTGCGTACTGGCGGGGCCTCTGGTAAACGCAGCCCTGTGGTGGCTTCTGAGTTTGGCCGGAGCCTACTGCGAGAGGGCCTATCTCTTCGCCGGGGCGCAGCTTGTTTTGGGCGCATTTAACCTGCTGCCGCTCTCAGCTTTGGATGGCGGACGGCTTCTGTGGATCGGGATAGCCTGTTTAACGGACCCTTTTTTGGCGGACAGGGCGTGCCGGGCGGTGACCCTGGCGGTGCTTCTGGCCCTGATAGCCCTGGGCGTGGTTCTGTGGCTACGGCATCGGTCGGGATTTTTGCTGGTGGGCGTGGCGGGGGCGGCCTGCTGCACGGTACGGGAATTTATGCTTGCCAATCCGGGCGATAGGGGGTAGAATATAAGAAATTATACATAATGGGAGAGTATGCATTGGATAAAAGATTAGAGCGCATTTTGCCCCGGGTACAGAAACCGGCCCGGTACACCGGCGGCGAATATAATGCGGTAAAAAAAGACCCGGCGCAGGTGGATACGCGCATTGCTTTTTGCTTCCCGGATACCTATGAGATCGGTATGTCCAACCTGGGTATGCGCATTTTATACGGCGTGATGAACAACATGGACGGCGTGTGGTGCCAGCGGGTATTTGCCCCCTGGGGCGACATGGAGGAGGAGATGCGCAAAGCACAGATACCCCTGTTCGCTCTGGAAAGCGGTGAGGCTATCACGAATTTTGATATAGTGGCTTTTTCCGTGGGCTACGAGATGGCGTTTTCTTCCCTATTAAATATGCTGGACCTGGCGGGTATACCCCTGCACAGCGCAGACCGCACAGGCCTTACGCCCCTGGTCGTAGCCGGCGGCACCGCCATGTATAACCCGGAGCCTATTGCCGACTTTGTGGACATCGTCAGCCTGGGCGAGGGAGAGGATGTGACGGTGGAGCTTATTGAGCTGCACCGAAAGGCCAGGAGAGAAGGGTGGAGTAAAGAGGAATTCCTCCGTAGAGCTGCCCGGGTGCCGGGTCTGTATGTGCCCAGTCTGTATACGGTGGCGTATAACCCCGACGGCACCGTAAAGGAGATCGTTCCCCGAGACGGCGCGCCCAGGGTTGTACGCAAGCGCATCGTGGAGGATATGGACAAGTCTTATTACCCCGCCAAGACCATCGTTCCCTCTACGGAGATCGTTCAGGATCGGGTGACCCTGGAGCTGTTTCGCGGCTGCATCCGGGGGTGCCGGTTTTGCCAGGCGGGCTATGTGTACCGCCCGGTGCGAAACCGCAGCAAGGATCTGTGTGTGCGCTACGGCGAGGAGGCCTGCAATGACTCCGGCTATCAGGAGGTGACCCTTTCCTCCCTCAGCACCAGCGACTATCCACAGCTGACAGAGCTGTGCGACGATCTGGAGGAATTCTGCCGGGCGCGCCATGTGAATTTGTCGCTCCCCAGCCTCCGGGCGGATAATTTTTCCATGAGCCTTATGCAGCGGCTGGCCAAGGGACGCAAGTCCGGCCTGACCTTTGCTCCGGAGGCTGGTACCCAGCGCCTGCGGGATGTTATCAACAAAAATGTGACCCAGGAGGAGCTGTTAGCCTCCTGCCGCACGGCCTTTGCCGGAGGTTACAGTGCTGTGAAGCTCTACTTCATGCTGGGCCTGCCCACGGAAACCGACGAGGATGTGCTGGGCATTGCCGACCTGGCCGCCCGGGTCATGCACGCCTGGCGGGAGAGCGCGTCCAATAAACAGCGGGGCGTGCGCATCACAGTCTCTACCTCCTGGTTTGTGCCTAAGCCCCACACGGCTTTCCAGTGGGAGCCCCAGATCTCTAAAGAGGAATATCAGCGCCGTGTGAAGCTCCTGCGGGAGGCTATCACTACCAAGACCGTTACCTATAACTGGCACGACGCTGACACCAGCTTCCTGGAGGCTGTGCTGGCTCGAGGCGACCGAAGAATGTGTAAGGTCTTAGAAACCGCGTGGCGCAAAGGCGCTAAGCTTGATGCCTGGGAGGAGTATTTTTCCCTGGACCGCTGGCTGGAAGCCTTTGCCGAGTGTGGACTGGACCCGCATTTTTACGCCAACCGCCAGCGGGAAAAGGATGAGATCATGCCCTGGAGCGTCATCTCCAGCGGCGTCACGGAGGAATACCTTTGGCGGGAGCTGCAGCGGGCCGAGGCGGGGGTGACTACCCCGGACTGCCGTACCCACTGCAACGGCTGCGGGGCCAATCACATGGTAGGAGGGACTTGCCATGTCTAAACTGCGTTTGCTATTCATCAAGGAGGGGCCGGCGGCCTACATTTCCCACCTGGACTTGCTGCGCACGGTGCAGCGGGCCTTTCCCCGGACGGAGCTGGAGATCAAGCACAGCAACGGGTATCATCCGCACCCCATCATCTCCATTGTTCTGCCCCTGCCGGTGGGGCAGAGCAGCCGGTGTGAGCTGCTGGATTTCGAGGTGACCCAGGATACGGATGGCCGCGGCATCGCCGAAAAGCTCAATGAGGGGATGCCCGAGGGCCTGCGGGTGCTGGAGTGCTATGAGGCTAAGCGCCCTGTGCGGGAGCTGGCTGCGCTGCAGGCGGAGGTCACATTTGAATATGACGGCGGCGTGCCGGAAAACGCCGCCGGACGGCTGCAAGAGCTGCTGAGCCGCCGGGAGCTTATCATCCAAAAGCGTACCAAGCGCAAGGACCTGGCGGATGTGGACATAGCCCCCATGATCCTGCGGACGGACTGGCGGGCGGAGAAGTGCGCCCTGGTGGGTACCGTCGTGGTCCAGGCACAAAACCCGGGGCTGAACCCCCAGCTGCTGGAAAAGGCTGTGGAGCGGTATGCCCCGGAGCTGACACCGGACTTTACCCGGGTCCGCCGTCTGGAGCTGCTGGATGCGGAGGGGAAAATTTTCCGGTGAAAACGAAAAAAATACTTGCGTCTTAGGCACAAGTATGGTATTCTATAATGGCGTAAAAAGGGCGGTCCTCTGTCGCCGGCGCTCCGAAAGTGTGACGGGCGCCGCAAAATGGCGGCATGAACACCTATATTTTAGGAGGAATTATCCATGGATCTTATCAAGGCTCTCAACGAGAAGCAGCTGCAGGCTGAAAAGCCCCAGGTCAATGTTGGCGATACCGTCAAGGTACATGTCAAGGTCAAGGAAGGCTCCCGTGAGCGTATCCAGGTCTTCGAGGGCACCGTCATTGCTAAGAAGCACGGCGGCATCGAGGAAACCATCACCGTCCGTCGCCTGTCCTACGGCGTGGGCGTGGAGAAGGTTTTCCCCGTTCACTCCCCCTCCATTGAGAAGATCGAGACCGTGCGCAGCGGTTTTGTCCGCCGTGCCAAGCTGTACTATCTGCGTGACCGCGTCGGCAAGGCCGCCAAGGTCAGAGAGAAGCTGTAAGCAGCGATCCGAAACCCGCCGACATTTTTCCGTGTCGGCGGGTTTTTATAAACCCGGCGAAAATTCCTGCGAAATTTTCTGCCAAAAGGCCCCAAGTCTGCCGACTGCGGGCGGCAAGCTCTGCGAGGCTTTTTGACCCTCTATAATTAAAGTAAAAGACAGCAGACGATAAGCGCCTGCTGTCTCTTTTTGCATAAAATCAGATATACCGCTGGGTATTCACATCGAACACACCCCGGGTGGTGATGCGCAGGGTGGGGATCACCGGCAGAGCCATGAAGCTCAGGGTCATAAACGGGTCGATGTCCCGAGAGACGCCCAGACGGAATGCCTCGTCTTTGGCGCTTTCCAGAGCGCTGTTGACCAGGACCAGAGGATCGTCGCTCATGATGCCTGCAATGGCCAGGGTCACCTCGCCCAAGACATTGCCGTTTTCCATCACGGTGATACCACCGTGGTTCTCCACGATACGGTTGGCGGCAGCGGCCATCTCCTCCTCATTGGTTCCCACTACGATGATGTTGTGGGAGTCGTGGGAGATGCTGGTAGCCACAGCGCCGGACTTCAGACCGTAGCCCTTGATATAGCCCAGTCCGATGTGATGGGTATTCTTGTGCCGCTCGATAACGGCCACCTTGAGAATATCGTATTCCACATCAATATGGTCGATGTAGCCGGCGTCCTCGGAGATGATTTCACCCGGTACCAGGCCGATGATGGCGTGGGGACGGCCATCCTTGAAGTCCTCTGCCGTTAGCTTGGTCAGGTGGAAGGTGTCGTGGGCGCGCTTGACCAGATAGGGATCGATTTCCGGCGTGGGGAAGTCACGGAGCTGACCGTCATACATCAGCTCGCCCCGCTTAAAGACCATTTCGATGTTGAAATCGTTGAAGTTATCGATGATGACGAAGTCACCCAGGTAGCCGGGGGCGATGGCGCCGCGGTTATTGAGCAGGAAGTATCGGGCGGCGGTGTGGCAGGCGGCCTTCACGGCGATGATGGGGTCTACGCCCAGGGAGATGGCTTTCTTCACGATGTAGTCGATGTGACCCTTTTCCAGCAGGTCGTTGGGGTGCTTATCGTCGGTACAGAACATGCAGCGGTCCACATATTTGCTGCACAGCAGCGGCACCAGAGCCTCCAGATTCCGCGCGGCGGTGCCCTCGCGGATCATAATGAACTGGCCCCGCTCCAGCTTGGCCAGGGCGTCGTTCAGGTCGGAGCACTCGTGGTCGGAGTATACACCGGCGGCGATGTAGGCATTGAGGTCATTGCCGGAGAGACCCGGAGCATGCCCGTCGATTTTCTTGTGGTGGGCTTGGGAGGCTACGATCTTCTCCACCACCTGGGGGTCGCCGTTGACGGTGCCTACGAAGTTCATCATCTCAGCCAGGCCCTGGACCCGGGGATGGTCATAGAAGGAGTCGATGGCCCGGTAGTCCAAAATGGCGCCGGACTCATCCAGAGGTGTGGCGGGCACGCAGGAGGGGAGCATAAAGCGCACATCCACAGGCAGATCCTCGGTGGCCTGAAGCATATATTCAATGCCGTCGGTGCCCATGACATTGGAGATCTCGTGGGGGTCGGTGATGACGGTGGTGGTACCGTGGGGCAGAACGGCCTTTGCAAACTCCGTGGGGCTCACCAGGGAGCTCTCCAGATGGATGTGGGCATCCAGGAAGCCAGGCAGCACAATCTTACCGGTGACATCCAGCTCCACCTTGCCGTGGTACTCGCCCATGCCCACAATGAGTCCCTCGGCCACAGCAATGTCGCCGCTGCACAGCTCATTGGAAAAGACATTGACATAGGTGGCGTTTTTCAGCACCAGATCGGCGGGCACACGCCCGGCAGCCACATCAATGACATGGAGCTTCTTGTTCAGCTTACGGTTGATTTTTCCGGCATAGCTTTCTTTCACGGACATATGTAGATCTCCTTTCACAATCATAGGTCAAAAGTGGCGTATTGCTATTTGTTTTATTAATTTCTCATATTATCACAGCTTATCTCAAATGTCCATAAAAAAATGTAAAAAGATGGCCGCTTTTTCAGCAGCCATCTCAAAAATTTTTTTACTTGATCGTTCCGTCGGCGTTGAACACCGGCAGGGGAGCCAGGAACTTGATATCCTGGCGCTGGGCAGCTGCGCCCTCGGCCAGAACGGCGATGCGGTCTACCACGGTGCCGCCAGCCAGCTCTACCAGATGCTCCATGGCCAGCAGGGAGCCGCCGGTGGAGATCACATCGTCCATAAGCACAATGCGCTTGCCACGGATGAGGGCAGCGTCGTCGCTGCCCAGGAACAGGCGCTGGGTGCCGACGGTGGTGATGGACTTATCCTCCACATGGATGGGGTTGGGCATATAGACCTTCTGGCCTTTGCGAGCGATGAAATACTTCTTTGCGCCGGACTGGCGGGCCATTTCATGGATGAGGGGGATGCTCTTGGCTTCGGCAGTGAAGAGATAGTCGTAGCTGCCGGGCTCCAGCAGCTCCAGCATGGCTTTGGCACAGGCCACAGTCAGCTCAGCGTCACCAAAGCAGATAAAGGCGCCAATGTGCAGATCGTCCGTTACCTTGCAGATAGGCAGCTCCCGCTGCAAACCGGCTACTGTCAGCGAATATGTATGCATAAAATAACTCCTTTTGCCCCAAAAGCGCCCGACATAACAAAAGCCCACCCGGAAAGGGGAGCGGCAGCAGAGGAGCGCATCATCGCATGAGGCGTTTTTTTAATCAGGTGTGCGGGAAAAAATTCCTCCCTACATATTATAGTACAGAATCCCCAAAAGTCAATATTAAATCCCCGGTGAACCGGTGCTTCAAAATTTTTTATGGCCGACTGAAAAATAATTTGCACTTTGCACAAAAAAGTCAAGTTATTTTTTACAGTTAATCAAATACTTTTTCCGCCGTTAGCCCTTGTGCAAAGCCGGGTTTGGTGTTATCATCATTATGAACGGGACATGAGAGCCCGTCATATAAACATTCCAAATTGGAACATATTTGAGGAGGCAATTTTTATGAATGCTTATCTGGCAAGCGTGCTCGAGAGCGTAAAGACCAAGCACGGCAACGAGCCTGAGTTCGTGCAGACCGTTGAGGAAGTTCTGTCCTCTCTGGAGCCTGTCATCGAGAAGCACCCCGAGTATGAGAAGGTCGACCTGCTGGGCCGTATGGTAGAGCCCGAGCGTATGTTCACCTTCCGTGTTGTGTGGTGCGATGATAACGGTCAGTGGCACACCAACCGCGGCTGGCGCTGCCAGTTCAACGGCGCTATCGGCCCCTACAAGGGCGGCCTGCGTTTCCAGAAGAATGTCTATGAAGGCATTATCAAGTTCCTGGGCTTCGAGCAGACCTTCAAAAACAGCCTGACCGGCCTGCCCATCGGCGGCGCCAAGGGCGGTTCCGACTTCGATCCCGCCGGTAAGTCCGACGCCGAGGTCATGCGTTTCTGCCAGAGCTTCATGACTGCTCTCTATCGTTATATTGGGCCCGACATCGATGTTCCCGCCGGTGACATGGGCGTGGGCGGCCGTGAGATCGGCTACCTGTACGGCCAGTATCGCCGCCTGAAGGGCGTGTGGGAGAATGGCGTGCTCACCGGTAAGGGCCTGAGCTACGGCGGCTCCCTGATCCGTCCCGAGGCCACCGGTTACGGCGCTATGTACTATCTGCAGGAAGTGCTGAAGCACGAGAACGACACCATCGAGGGCAAGCGTATCGCTATCTCCGGCTACGGCAATGTGGGCTGGGGCATCATGAAGAAGGCTACGCAGCTGGGCGCTAAGGTCACTTACTTTGCCGGTCCCGACGGTTATGTTCACGATCCCGACGGTGTCATCACCGACGAGAAGCTGAACTTCATCCTGGAGATGCGCGCCAAGGATCCTATGCACTGCAAGCCCTATGCTGATAAGTTCGGCTGCGAGTTCGTCGCCGGCGAGAAGTGCTGGGGCGTCAAGGATGTGGATGTCTATATGCCCGCCGCCATGCAGAACGATGTTAAGATGGAGTCCGCTGAGAAGATCGCTGCTTCCGGCGTGAAGTACTACATCGAGGTCGCTAATATGCCCACCACCAACGATGCTCTGAACTATCTGCGTGCGCAGAAGCACATCATCGTGGCTCCCTCCAAGGCTGTTAACGCCGGTGGCGTGGGCGTTTCCGCTCTGGAAATGGCTCAGAACTCCGAGCGTCTGGTCTGGACCGCCGAGGAAGTTGACCATCAGCTGCACAAGATGATGGAGAACATCCACAAGGTGTCTGCCGAGGCTGCTGCCGAGTACGGCCTGGGTTATGACCTGGTGGCTGGCGCCAACATCGCCGGCTTCAAGAAGGTCGCTGAGGCTATGATGGAGCAGGGCTGCTTCTAATTAAGCTGAAAATTCGTAAACCTGAAAGGGGAGAAGCCGAAAGGCTTCTCCCCTTTTCTCGTACCTGCCATTGTGAGGGCGCACCGCGCCCATAACGATTCGATTTTGCCTCCGTAAAGGCGGGGTTCTATCCCGCCCGCCGATTTGGCACAGTGTTCATGCGGCGGCACACATGGGTGCCGCCCTACAAAGATTTCAATAATTGCGTAGGGCGGGGTGTCTTCACCCCGCCCGTTCGTTCTGCTCTGCACTATTTACAAGTTACAAATTTGCCTGCACAAACTGCATGAATTTCTGCGCGGCGGAGGTTTGGGGCACATCCCGCAGGATGCACAGGTCTACGCTCCGGGGCGGAATGGCAAAGTCCGTTTGCAGCTTGCGCAGCTTGCCGGAAGCCAATTCGTTCTTTACGAATTCCTCTGTTACCCCCGCTACACCGAAGCCAATGGCCGCCAGATCCACCAGCAGACTCCGGGCTCCCAGCTCGATCTCCGGGTTCAGATGGTGGCCGTTCTGCAGGAAGAATTTGTCCAGATGCAGGCGGCTGGAGGCCTTGCGCTCCAGCAGGATCAGCGGGAATCGGATGATCTCCTCCAGGGGGTAGATGTGGTCAAAATTGCAGTCGTAGTCTGCCGCCGCCACAAAAATGGAGTGGGTATCAAAGCAGCGGAAGGTGCTCAGAGAGCTGGCGTCCTGGGGGGTGCTGGCAAAGGCGATGTCCACCTTCCCCGACTGCAGTAGCCCCAGGACCTTGTGGCTGCGGCCGGATATGATTTGAATGTGTACGCCTGGATACTGGCGGTGGAAGCGGTCTAAATAGGGGAGGAGGAACTGGCTGGTCACTGTGTCGCTGGCGCCGATGGTCAGGTGACCCACCTGTAATTGCCGGGACTGGGACAGCTTTTCCTCCCCCGTTTCCAGCAGACCCATGGCGCTGCGGACATACTCATAGAGCATTTTGCCGTCCGGGGTCAGGGACACGCCTCGGGAATTGCGCGCGAAGAGCCGGGACTGCAGGTCAGACTCCAATTGCTTGATAGATTGGCTCACGGCGGATTGGGAAATGAATAGGTTCTGTGCCGCTGCGGTGATGTTGCCGGCCTCGGCAACCTCCTTAAAAACGCGGTATAATTCCAGTTTTACAGCCATTTCGTCACCTCGATATTAGAGCTAATAATTGATCTTCAATAAAATATCTGCAATAATTATACCAGTTCTCCGTAAAATTGCAAGCATTTCTTTTATACCCTTGCATAATGGATGGGAAAGTGGTATCATAAAAAAAGTTCTGAAAAGGAGTTTTTTATGAAGAGGATCGTAAGCATTTGGAAAAGACAGGACATGATGAACCAGATTCTGCTGGTGGCAGGCTTTATTCTGTGCATTGTGTCTATTTTTATGAAGCAAGCCTCCCTCGGACTGATTTTTCTGCTGATTATCTGCGCTTTGGCCGTGGCCAGAAGCGGAAACCGGCGCAAGTGCTTGGGGCGGCTATACGGAGCGCTGTTTTTCCATATGCCGGATGGCGAGATCTATCCGATGACCTTTGAGCAGGTGAAGGCGGAGTATGTCCATGGACAGCGGTCAAAATATGCCGGCAGAAAGGTCATCGTCCGTTTCCCGTACTGCGGCTTGGATGAAAATGGCGACATCGACACGGGCTTCGGTCTGATGATCCATGCGCGCCCGGAGCAGCTGCAAAACTGGAAAAAGGGACAGCTGCTGGCCGCTACCGGTATTATCAATGCCAATCACCGGCAGTACTTCTTCATTGATGCAGTGGAGGAGATCCGTCTGACGACCGATAAAGAGGATTTGACCGTTTCGGATTCACCGAAAACGGAAGATCATACAAAACAGGAGGAATAACAAAATGAAATTCATGGTTGAAACATCTGCCCGTCACATTCATCTGACGCAGGAAACTGTTGAGAAGCTGTTTGGTGCCGGTTATCAGCTTACCAAGCGCAAGGACCTGTCTTATCCCGGCCAGTTTGCCTGCAATGAGCGGGTCACCCTGGTGGGTCCCAAGAAGGAAATGGCCAATGTCTCTATCCTGGGCCCTGTGCGTAAGGCCGACCAGGTGGAGGTCTCCGGCTCTGATGCCCGGGCTCTGGGCATTGATGCCCCTGTCCGCGAGAGCGGCCATGTGGAAGGCTCCGGCGCCTGCAAGCTCATTGGGCCTGCCGGTGAGGTGGAGCTGAAGGAGGGCGTCATTATCGCCAAGCGTCACCTGCATGTGCTGGAGAGCGATGCGGAAAAGATGGGCATTAAGAACGGCGAGATTATTCGCGTGGCCTGCGGCGGCGAGGGCCGCAAGCTGATCTTCGATGATGTAGTGGTTCGTGTGAACAAGGACGGCGCTACCACCATGCACATCGATACCGACGAGGCACAGGCTGCCGGTTCCCCCACCGAGGGCGAGATCTTCCGCGGCTGATTTACTGAGAAGATCAATAAAATCAATAGCAATACAGATAAAGGGCATCTTCTTTACGGAAGATGCCCTTTTATCGCGGCTTATTTATTTGCGGAGCTTATCCCAGAGAACGATTTTTCCCGCCTGGCGGCTGCGGTCCATGTCGATAATACGCTGGTTACGACTGCCTCGAAATTGGAGTGAAATATCCTTCTCCTCTGGGATAAAGGGCCCGTCTATGAGAATATCTATGCAGGAGAGAAAGTCCTCGGTAACCTCACAATTGGGGTGAATTTTGGTGAAGGTTTGGGGATCTTTCAGTGTATATCCGGTGAAGCACCAGATGCTTTTTTGGGGGTAGTTTTTTCGGACCCGGTGCAGTAGCGGGAGCAGGGCCCGCTGGTTTTCCGGTTCCAAAGGATCGCCGCCCAGGAGGGTCAGCCCGGATATATAGGGCTTTTCCAGCTCGGCGTAAATTTCCTGGGCCGTCTCTTGGGTAAAGGGTTGGCCGAAGCAAAAGTCCCAGGTCTCCGGCTGAAAGCAGTCCCGGCAGCGGTTGCGGCAGCCGGAGACGAACAGGGAGACCCGGACACCCTCGCCGTTGGCTATGTCACATTTTTTCAGTTCACCGTAGTACATGGTTTCTCAACCTCGTTTCTGTGAAGGCGGGGCAGGCTGTGCCTGCCCCGCCGCAGGGGAGAATTACAGATGCAGGACCCGATCCTTGATCTCCTGGGTGCGGCCTTGGTTCCAGAACTGGGTGCCGATGTAGCCGCAGGTACGGCGGGCTACATTCATCTTGTCCTGGTCGGTGTTGCCGCACTGGGGACACTTCCAGATGAGCTTGCCGTCCTCCTCCACCACTTCAATCTCGCCGTCCCAGCCGCAGACCTGGCAGTAGTCGCTCTTGGTGTTCAGCTCGGCGTAGATGATGTGGTCATAGATGAACTTCATTACCTCCAGCACGGCGGGAATATTGTTCTGCATATCCGGGACCTCCACATAGCTGATGGCGCCGCCGGGGGACAGGTGCTGGAACTGGGCCTCGAACTCCAGCTTGGTAAAGGCGTCGATAGGCTCGGTGACATGGACATGGTAGCTATTGGTGATATAGCCCTTGTCGGTGATGCCCTCAATGACGCCGAAGCGCTTTTGCAGGCACTTGGCAAACTTATAGGTGGTGGACTCCAGGGGTGTGCCGTAGAGGGAATAGTCGATATTTTCGGCGGTTTTCCACTCCAGGCATTTTTCGTTCATCTTTTTCATAATGGACAGAGCGAAAGGAGTGGCGGCGGGGTCCGTGTGGCTCTTGCCGGTCATGTACTTCACGCATTCATACAGACCTGCGTAGCCCAGGGAGATAGTGGAGTAGCCGCCGTAAAGGAGCTTGTCGATGACCTCGCCCTTCTTTAGCCGGGCCAGGGCGCCGTACTGCCAGAGGATGGGGGCGGCATCAGAGGTGGTGCCCTTCAGCCGGTCGTGACGGCAGCGGAGGGCGCGGTGGCACAGCTCCAGACGCTCATCAAAAATTTTCCAGAACTTCTCGATATTGCCGCCGGAGGACAGGGCCACATCCGGCAGGTTGATGGTGACCACGCCCTGGTTAAAGCGGCCGTAGTACTTGTGCTTGCCGGGTTCATAGTTGCCGGCATTGGCGATATTGCCCACCCCGGCGTCGGTGAAGCGGTCGGGGGTCAGGAAGGAGCGGCAGCCCATGCAGGTGTAAACATCGCCCTTGAGCTCCTTCATCTTCTTCTCGGAAATATAGTCGGGCACCATGCGGCGGGCGGTACACTTGGCGGCCAGCTCTGTGAGATACCAGTAGGGGGAGTCCTCGTGGATGTTATCCTCCTCCAAAGTGTAAATAAGCTTGGGGAAAGCAGGCGTGACCCAGATGCCCTTTTCATTTTTCACACCCTGGTAGCGCTGGAGGAGCATCTCCTCGATAATCATAGCCAGGTCTTTCTTTTCCCGCTCATTGCGGGCCTCATTCAAATACATGAAAACGGTGATGAAGGGGGCCTGGCCGTTGGTGGTCAGGAGAGTCACCACCTGGTACTGGATGGTCTGAACGCCGCGGCGGATCTCCTCCCGCAGACGGGTCTCTACCAGCTCGCTGATCTTCTCCTCACCGGGATCCACACCGATGGAAGCCATCTCCCCTTGGACGATCTTGCGAATCTTCTGACGGCTTACCTCCACAAAGGGAGCCAGATGGGTGAGGCTGATGGACTGGCCGCCGTACTGGTTGCTGGCTACCTGAGCCACGATCTGGGTGGCAATGTTACAGGCGGTGGCAAAGCTGTGGGGCCGCTCAATGAGGGTGCCGGTGATGACGGTGCCGTTTTGCAGCATATCATCCAGATTTACCAGGTCGCAGTTGTGCATATGCTGGGCGTAATAATCACTGTCGTGGAAGTGGATGATGCCCTCCCGATGGGCCTCGACAATCTCCGGGGGCAGCAGAATGCGCTCGCTGAGGTCGCGGCTGACCTCACCGGCCATGTAGTCCCGCTGGGTGGAGTTAACAACGGGGTTTTTATTGGAATTCTCCTGCTTGGCCTCCTCGTTATTGCACTCAATGAGGGAGAGAATCTTGTCGTCGGTTGTGTTGGACTTGCGTACCAGGGAGCGGGTATAGCGATAGGTGATGTAATGCTTGGCCACCTCAAAGGCACCGTGGGCCATGATGTAATGCTCCACCATGTCCTGGATTTCCTCCACAGTGGGGGCACGGCCGATCTTCTGGCACTGGAGCTCCACGGACTCGGCAATGCGCTGGATCTGCACGGGGGTCATGCGGTCCACTTCCTCCACGGAGTCGTTGGCCTTGGTGATGGCAACGATGATCTTCGTGATGTCGAAGGCCACCTCGGAACCGTTGCGCTTGATGATCTTCATTTCTATATCCTCCTCTGCCCTCCGGGCATATATATTCTGTGCGTGTACTTATCGTACACTATATATTGTGGGTTTGCAAGGGCGTAATGCACAAAATATGGGGAGAATCTGTGCCAAAATTAAGAGGTGAATTTTGGAGGAACAAACAAAAAGCACAAAATGTGGTAATTATGTACCCGGGTCAGACACAAAATATAGTACCATCGGTTGACAAGGGCAAACACGCCTGCCAGTGCGCCTTTGCGGCGCTTTTTGTCCTTCTCACCTTGGCGGGCGCCAGAGCGCCTGCGGCTCAAAAGCCAAAAATCGCTCGGAAATCCATCGCTGGCAGGTGCGAAGCAGTTTTGCCGCGCAGAAATGTGTCCAGACAAGGAAAGACCCGCAGGGAATACTTGTCGTATTTCCAAGGGGCTTGACGCGGTATGGGCGTATTTCTGCCCGTCAAAACCATGTTTGCCCTTGTCAACCGATGGTATGAAAGAGGCGAAGCAGAAAAAGAGCACGGCCATAGGGGGGAGGGCGATTTATATAGCGGAAGGAATCAGACGGAAAAAGGCAAGGAAGAAAATGGGGAGAGAGGGTAGAGAATGTATTGACAAGCGGGGAATTTGTGATAAAATAAGAAAAAATGCTGAGAGGAAGTAAAGCAAATAGCCAATCCGAAGCGAGACGGGGGTAGGTGAAAGCCCGTTGGATGCAGGCGTTTGTGTGCCACTTCGGAGCGGCCGGCGAGGAGCCGGACGGTGCGTCCCCGTTACAGGATGGCTAAGAGGGCAGAGCTTTCTGCCGAATTAGGGTGGTACCGTGGAGTTTAACTTCGCCCCTATGCGTGGGGCGGAGTTTTTATTTTTTGTGAGGTGGTCAAGTGGCATATCGAATCGTGAATATGGAGGAGGACCCCCGCAGCGGACAGTTTGCCTACTTCCGAGCTATGGCAGACCCTTGGTCGGGCATTACCGTGGAGGTGGACATTACGGAGTTTCACGCCGCCCTGGATGGCAGACCCTTTTTTCTCAGCTTCCTTTATGCCCTGACCCGGGCGGCCAACGCCGTGCCGGAGCTGCGGCGGCGGCTGCTGGACGGGCAGGTGGTGGAATTTGACCGATGCTGTCCCTCCTACACGGCCATGAAGGACAGCGGTGTGTATGTATACTGCTTGGTAGACAGCGGGCTTTTACCCTATGAGGATTTTTTGGCCGACGGCAAGCGGCGGCAGGCGGAGGCACTGAAGGGGGAGGGGCTGGCAGAAAGCGGCGATCCGCTGAGCAACTTCTTTGTCTCCTGCGTGCCCTGGCTGGCTTACACCCAGCTCAAGCACCCTGTGACCGGGCCGGAGGATACGAATCCGCGGTTTTCCTGGGGGAAATTCACGGAGATGAATGGGCGGGTAACGATGCCGGTGACGATTTTCGTGAATCACGCTTTGGCGGACGGACTGCACATAGCCCAGTTTTATGAAAATTTGAACCAAGAACTCGCTGAAATTGTTAAGCAAATTAAAAATTCATAATAAAGGAGCAAAAAACTATGAGTCATCCCTATCACGGTCTCAATGAGCTGCGGGAAATGTTCCTGAGCTACTTTGAGAGCAAGGGCCATCTGCGCCTGCCCAGCTTCTCGCTGGTGCCCCAAAACGACAAGTCTATCCTGCTCATTAACGCCGGTATGACACCCATGAAGCCCTGGTTCAAGGGGGAGGAGGAGCCGCCCCGGCACCGGGTCTGCACCTGTCAGAAGTGCATTCGCACCGGAGACATCGACAATGTGGGCCACACAGCCCGGCACGGCACCTATTTTGAGATGCTGGGCAACTTCTCCTTCGGCGACTACTTCAAGCACGAGGCCATTGCCTGGAGCTGGGAGTTTCTGACCAAGGTGGTAGGGCTGGAGGAGGATCGGCTGTATCCCTCCGTATATGAGAGCGACGACGAGGCCTTTGACATCTGGAATCAGGAGGTCGGTATTCCCAAGGAAAGAATCTTCCGCTTCGGCAAGGAGGATAACTTCTGGGAGCATGGCTCCGGCCCCTGCGGTCCCTGCTCGGAAATCTACTACGACCGGGGGGAGAAATACGGCTGCGGTAAGCCCGGGTGTACCGTGGGCTGCGACTGCGACCGGTATATCGAGATCTGGAACAATGTGTTCTCTCAGTTCGATAACGACGGACATAACAACTACACAGAGCTGAAGCAGAAGAATATCGACACCGGCATGGGTCTGGAGCGGCTGGCAGTGGTGTGCCAGGATGTGGACTCCCTGTTTGATGTGGATACGGTGATGAACATTACCAACAAGGTTTCCCAGCTTACCGGGGCATTCTACGGCCAAAGCCAGAAGCGGGATGTGTCACTTCGGGTCATCACAGACCATATCCGGGCAGCGACCTTTATGATCTGTGACGGCATCCTGCCCTCCAATGAGGGACGGGGCTATGTGCTGCGGCGGCTGCTGCGGCGGGCGGCCCGGCACGGAAAGCTATTGGGCGTGAATGAGCCGTTCCTGTATCGGATCGTGGACACGGTGGTCCATGAAAACGAGTGCCAGTACGGTGATCTGCGGGAGAAGCAGACCTATATCACCAAGGTCATCCGCACCGAGGAGGAGAGCTTTGCCCGGACCATCGACGGCGGTATGCGCATCTTCGCAGAGATGCTGGCCGAGCACCAGGCCAAGGGCGAGACGGTATTCTCTGGTGCAGACGCTTTTAAGCTGTATGATACCTTTGGCTTCCCCATTGATCTGACGGCCGAGATGGCTGCGGACGAGGGGCTTACGGTGGACGAGGATGCCTTCCGCCGACTGATGCAGGAGCAGAAGGAGCGGGCCCGGGAGGCTCGGAAGGCTTTGGGTGATCTGGGCTGGGCCGGTGTGGAATTCGGTAAGGATGTGCCGTCTACGGAGTTCGTGGGCTATGACCGGACAAGCTGCGAGGCTACGGTGGTGGCCCTGGTGCGTGAGGATGAGCTGTGCGGCCGGATTGAGGCCGGGAGCGATGGCATTGTGGTGCTGGATCAGTCTCCGTTCTACGCGGAAATGGGCGGCCAGGTGGCAGACCACGGCGTTATTACTGCGAAGGGAATGACTTTTACAGTTACAGATGTGCAAAAGAATAAGGGCGGAAAGTTCATGCACTATGGACATCTGGCCGAGGGTGAGCTGGCAGTAGGCGACAGCGTGGAGGCTTCCATTGACTGCCAGCGGCGCAAGGCCGTCTGCCGGGCCCACACCACCACCCATCTGCTGGATGCGGCGCTTAAAAAAGTGCTGGGCGACCATGTGCATCAGGCGGGCTCCTTGGTGGAGCCGGACCGACTCCGCTTTGACTTTACCCATTTTGAAGCCATTACGCCGGAGCAGCTGTGCCAGGTCGAGTGGATGGTCAACGACGCCATTTTGGAGGGCTATCCCGTGGTAACGGAGGTGTTACCCATTGAGGAGGCTAAGAAAAAAGGCGCGGTGGCTATGTTCGGCGAGAAGTACGGCGAGACCGTGCGCGTAGTGGAGATGGGCGACTTTTCCATGGAGTTCTGCGGAGGCACGCACCTGGATAACACTGCCAAGGCAGGGCCCTTCCGCATCAAATCCGAGAGCAGCGTTGCCTCCGGTGTGCGGCGTATGGAGGCCACCTGCGGACGGCTGAGCCTGGAGAGTATGGAAAAGAGCCACAGCGTGCTGTCCAAGGCGGCCCAGTTCCTCAAGACCGCCCCTGCGGGACTGCTGGAACGCATGGAGCAGCAGGCCGGCGAGATGAAGCAGCTGCGTCAGGCGGTAGATAAATTCAAGGCGGAGGCGTCCTTAGGGGAGGCCAAGCAGTTCCTGGCGGCGGCTAAAACGGTGAAGGGCCTGCATGTGCTTACCGCTACCCGAGAGGGCTTGGATGCCAATGCTCTGCGCAAGATGGGCGACTTCCTGCGGGATAAAGACCCTGCGGTGGTAGGCGTGCTGGCCAGCATCTCCGGGGAGAAGATCACCTTCCTGGCGGTGTGTGGTAAGGAGGCCGTGGCGAAGGGTGTAAAGGCCGGAGACCTGGTGAAGATGGTGTCCGGCATCTGCGGCGGCAAGGGCGGCGGCAAGCCCGACAGCGCTATGGGCGGCGGCAATGACCCGCTGAAGGTAGACGATGCCCTGGCGTCGGTAGATGACTTTGTGTCGGAAAAGCTGGGCTGAGATGATACCGAATGACCCTGTGATGCTGCTGAGCTTCGTGAACATGAAGCTGCGGGACGAGTTTAGCGACCTGGACGAGTTATGCGGTGCCCTGGATGTGAGCCGGGAAGATCTGGAGCGTCGGCTGAAGGCTCTGGGCTATGCGTATAACGAAAAAACGAATCAATTTAAATAGAAAGGAGCAGACCCTATGAAGAACGATTGCCTTTTCTGCGCTATTGCGGCGGGGG
>QWCE01000669.1_pt1 | contig 74094 bp, 78 predicted proteins | sample 1972531 | NCBI WGS metagenome assembly QWCE01 (sample SAMN09866716, study PRJNA288562) | Human gut metagenome isolate term4_stool, whole genome shotgun sequencing...
GAAGACCGAAGTTGCAAACAAAGACCAACTGACCGATGAAGAAAAAACAAAGGTCGAAGAAGCAGTTAAGAAAGCAAACCCGGAAGCAAAGACAGTAACCGTTGATGATAAAGGTAAAGCAACCTTAACTTACAAAGACGGTAGTACCAACACATTAACGCCGGATCAAACGGTAACCGATAAATCTACGGAACCGCAAAACGGCACCTCCGTCGACGACGCAAATGTCAAACCCGTGGATCCGACCAATGATCCCCAAGACACTGGCATCGTCGTTAACAACAAGGACAAGGATACGACCATTTCCGCCAAAGACGAAGATGGCAACGACGTACATGTCACGATTAACGACAACGGCAATGTTATTGTCACGCCGGGTACGAATGTGGACGGTCCGATTACCGTGACCATTACCGATCCCGATCTGCCGGGCGGCACGAAGGTCATCACGGTCCCCGTAAACGGCCACAAAGCAGACAGAGACGACAACGGAAGTGACAGCGGTCGCTGGTTCATCCCCTGGACCCCGTCGACTCCCTCTACAGAAAAACCGAAACACGAAACGGCTATTCACAAGCTGTATATCTACGGCTATGAAGATAACAGCTTCCGTCCCGAAGGCAATATGACCCGCGCCGAAGCGGCAGCGATGATCGCTCGTCTGCAAGGTCTGGATCTGTCCAACAAGGCAAGACCCGGCTTCATCGACGTACGCAGCGGTTGGTACAACGCAGTCGTCAATGCAGTTGTCAACGCAGGCTATATGAAGGGTTATCCCGACGGAACGTTCAGACCCAACGGCAAGATCACTCGTGCTGAATTTGCACAAATGATCAAGGCCATCGACAAGGCTAACACCGGCATGGCACCCTTCGCCGACGTGAAGGGTCACTGGGCCGAAGCGGCTATTAATCAAGCCTATGCTAACGCACGGATCGCCGGCTATCCCGACGGAACCTTCCGCCCGAATAACCACATCACCCGTGCCGAAGCGGTTACGGTATTCAACAAGCTCTACGACCGCAGTGTCGGCGAACCCGGTCTGGCCGATGTCAAGGGCAGATTAGTTGAATTCAACGATATTAATCGCAGCCACTGGGCATACTTCCAAGTTGTCGAATCTTCCAACACCCACGAATTCTATCGCACCGAAAAAGGCAAGATCGATGAAACCTGGGTACGTGTTCTTCAAACCTGGAAAGAAGCTTTAGCTAATCGCTAAGAATCAAAAAGAAGGAATCGAGTTTTTACTCGGTTCCTTTTTTTGTGTCGTCGATGGCCGTGGCTTTTTACATCGTGGTCAAATGATTTGTTTCTTCGAAGGAGGAATGCCTTGAGTGGCGCCGAGTAAGTGAAATGAAATGGGGTACCTACGTAAGGAGCGTCGTCATTTTTTGAAAAGAATGTACGAAGTTTTGACCCATGAAGGTTTCGAAAAGGATTGGGTGAGGGCCGTTTTATTGCGTAAGGGTTTTTGCCGGCTGCCTTTTTATTGGATCTGAGGGAAGCCGTGGCGCTTCAGTTTATAATAAAATTGATTTAAGGAGGACTTATGGAATTAAAAGATTTTACTGAGAAAGAGCAAAGACAGATCGAAAAGGGTCTTTCTACGGCTGAAATCAGCGACAAGGAAGCGACGGATAAAATTCTTGCTCTGGTGCCGGAAGCTTGGGTTAAGAAGATTCCTTTTTTTGTGAGGAAGCATTCCATTACGAAAACCATGGAGCGAATTGAAAAGAATTATCCTGATCTGTATGCCGTGGCAAAACGTCAGGGTCCGCTGCCGGAAAAAGAAGAACAAGAGCTTCAAAAGATTGTTACGGATATTTTTCGGGAAAAAATGGCTAAGCACAACATTAAATAAATATGGGCTATGGCAGGCTTACGGGGCGGCCGGCGAATAAATTTTTCAATCTGCCTTGAATGGTCCTTGTCAATGGAGCGAAAGGCTCGTACAATGGTGTTGGTAGTATTCGATTGAAACTATACATTTATTTTTAAGATGAAATGGTCACGCCTATGTATTGCACTCCAACGAGGTGATAACATGAAAAAGCTTGGCATTATCGGCGCCGGAAAGGTCGGCGTCAGCTTGGGGATCGCTCTGTTTTCATCGGGGCCCCTGAGGATCAGCGGCTATTACAGTCGCAGCCTTTCAAGCGCCCAATGCGGCGCGGAAAAAACGGGAAGCACTTGCTTTCGGTCCCTAAGTGAATTGGCGGACGCGAGCGATGTGATTCTCATCGCCACTCCCGACGATGTCATCGAGGACGTGTGGCGACAGCTTTTACAATTGAATATTTCGGGAAAGATTCTCTGCCACACGGCGGGCAGTTTGTCTTCTTCCCTTTTCTTTCATCGTACTACCAAGGACGTTTCTGCCGCATCTCTGCATCCCCTCATGGCCATTGCCGACAGGGAGACAGGATACGCATCCGTCGGTAGTGCGTTTTTTACTTTAGAGGGCGACGACGAGGCCGTGGCGGTGTTTAAGGACTGTTTGGATGCCCATGGGATCGCCTATAAGGTGATGACGTCGACGGACAAGGCCACCTACCACCTGGCCACGGCGGTGATGAGTAATTTGGTGGTAGCGGTAAGCGCCATGGCCTTTGATCTCATGAAGGACGTGGGCTTTAACGAGTCGGAGGCGAAGGTGGCTTTGAGGCCCCTCGCCGAAAAGAATCTGGCGAAGATTTTCGACGTGGGCCCCGCCGACGCTTTAACGGGGCCGGTGGAACGCTGTGATTTGACCACGGTGGGCCGCCATTTAGATGCCCTGGCCCGAAAGGGCGACGATGATGCAGAGGCTCTGTATCGGGCGGCAAGTTTGATTTTATGTGATATCGGCGAGGCGAAGCACGAGGGTCGCCCCTATGACGCCATGCGAATGCTTTTAAAAGGAGAGGAAGAATGAAAAAAGTAACGGTACGTACATTTGACGAGGCGAAGGCCACGGGCGAAAAGCTCACCATGATTACCTGCTACGATTATTCCACGGCGAAGCTGGTGGACAAGTCGGGGATCGATTCTATTTTAGTCGGCGACAGCTTGGGCATGACCATGCTGGGCTACGAGGACACTTTGTCCGTCACCGTGGAGGATATGATTCACCATTCCGCCGCCGTGGCTCGGGGCGCGAAGCATCCTCTGATTATTTGCGACATGCCCTTTATGTCTTACTCCACGGGCATTCGCGACAGCGTCATCAATGCCGGCCGCCTCATCGCCGAAGGCCACGCCCACGCCGTGAAGCTGGAAGGCGGCGTAGAGGTGAAGGACGTGATTAAGGCCATCGTGGATGCGAAGATTCCCGTCTGTGCCCACATCGGCCTCACGCCTCAATCGGTGAATGCCTTTGGCGGCTTCCGCGTACAGGGCAAGGACGAGGCCACGGTGGCGAAGCTTTTCGCCGATGCCAAGGCCGTGGAAGAGGCCGGGGCTTTCGCCGTGGTGCTGGAATGTGTGCCGGCGGCGCTGGCAAAGAAGCTGACAGAGATGCTTTCCATTCCCACCATCGGCATCGGTGCCGGCGTCGACTGCGACGGCCAGGTCTTGGTTTATCAGGATATGCTGGGCATGTTCGACGATTTCGTGCCGAAATTCGTCCGTCAATTCGCTCACGTGGGCGAGGTGATGGTGCAGGGCTTTAAGGATTACAACGACGCGGTGAAGGACGGCAGCTTCCCCACGAAGGAACATGAATTTTCCATGGACGAACGATTACTGGAGGACAAATAAAACGATGAAGATTATTACTCGCGTAGACGAATTAAGAGAAGCATGCAAGGCGGCCAAGGCCAAGGGCAGTGTGGGTCTCGTACCCACCATGGGTGCCTTACACGAAGGCCACGGTTCCTTGATTAAAAGGTGCCGGGAAGAAAATGACACGGTGGTGGTGTCGGTCTTCGTCAATCCCATACAATTTGCACCGGGGGAAGACTACGAGGAATATCCTCGGGACATCGACAAGGACGGCGCCTTTTGCGAAAGCTTGGGGGCGGACATCGTCTTTCATCCGGAGCCGGAGGAAATGTATCCGGAAAATTTCGGCTTCCGCGTGACGCCGCCCGAGTCCATGACTCACATTCTCTGCGGCATTACCCGGCCCATTCACTTTGCCGGCGTGGCCACGGTACTCGCCAAGCTCTTTCATTTGGTGGCGCCGGACAGGGCCTACTTCGGTCAAAAGGACGTGCAACAGGTGGCCATCGTAGAGGCCATGGTGCGGGATTTAAATATGGATCTTACCATCGTGCCTTGCCCCATTGTGCGGGAAGCGGACGGCCTGGCGAAGAGCTCCAGAAACCGCTACTTAAATGCTGAGGAGCGAAAGGCCGCCGTGGTTTTATCCCGCTCCATTAAAAAGGCCAAGGCCATGGTGCAAGACGGCGAAAGAAATGTGGCCGCCCTCTTGGCCGCGGTGACGAAGGAAATCGAAGCCGAGCCTTTGGCGAAGATCGACTACGTAGAAATCCTCCGCTTTCCCCATTTCGAGCGGGACGCGGAATTGGTGGAAGACAGCTTTATCGCCATGGCGGTCTACATCGGCAGCACTCGCCTTATCGACAACAGCTTCTTTAGAGACGATTTAAAAAATTAAGGCATGAAAAAAGACGGCTCCGTGTGGGGCCGCCTTTTTTTAATCCTCTTCTAAAATTTTCTTCCACTTGGCTAAATTTTCCTTCTCCTTCTCCGCCATTTCCGCATAGGCCGGGTTCATCTCTTTCATGAGATCGAGCATGACTTCCGACACGGCGTAGCGGGCGTACCACTTGCGATCGGCGGGAATAATGTACCAGGGGGATTTTTCCGTGGAGGTGTGGGCGATTAAATCCTCGTAGGCCTTTTGGTAGTCGTCCCAATAGGCCCGCTCGTTGACATCGGAGGAGGAAAACTTCCAGTGCTTTTCGGGCCGCAGGATCCGCTCCATGAGCCGCTCTTTCTGCTCGTCTTTGGACAGGTGGAGAAAGAATTTCACCACGGTAAAGCCGTTGTCGTTTAAGTAGTCTTCAAAGGCGACGATTTCTTTAAAGCGGCGGGTCCAAATGTGATCGTCCACCAAGTCTTCCGGCAAGGGGGAATCTTTCAAGAGGTCGTGGACCCGGGTGACCAGCACGTCCTCGTAGTGGCTACGGTTGAAGATGGCGATTTCGCCGCGGCGGGGCAGGGCCCTCGCGATGCGCCACAGGTAATCGTGATCCAGCTCCTCGGCATTGGGCACCTTAAAGGGGGTGACGGTGACGCCTTGGGGGTTCAGAGCCGTAAAGACGTGTTTAATGAGGCCGTCTTTTCCCGCGGCGTCCATGGCCTGCAGGACCACGACGATGCCCCGGGTGTTTTCCGCGTAAAGGGCGTCTTGAAGCTCGGCCATGGCATCTAAATTTGCAGGCAGCAGTGTTTTCTTGACTTCTTTTTTCTCAAGGGAGCCGTCGTAAGAGGTGGCGTAATCTTTTAGATGAATCTTTGTTTTTTCGGGGACTTTGTATTGCTTTATATTCATGGGACACCGCCTTTTCGGGTATAATAAGTGTAGTAACTGAGACAGGAGGATTTTATGAAAAAAGAATTGAGAAGAAGCACCACCGACCGCGTCTTCGCCGGCGTCTGCGGCGGCATAGGCGAGTATTTCGGCATCGACTCCAATATCGTTCGGGTGTTGTGGGTTCTCTTCGCCTTGGGCGGAGGAAGCGGCCTATTGGTCTATATTATTTGCGCGCTGTTGATTCCCGAAGAAGCTACTTGGTAAGGGCATTGGCCTTTGCTTCCAAGAGCCGTAGGTTTTTCGGATCCAAAGCCAGTAAGGCGTCGAAAATTTTTTCGGCGTCTTTTTTGTTGCCCTTGGCCAGAGCGCGGTTCGCCTCCATAATGGTTTCCGTTTGAATGCTCTCCATCATGGCCCGGGCGTTGGCGTAATTGTGGCGATCCTCCTCTACGACCTTCTTGTAGGCGGCGTAGGCGGCCAGGGTGTCGCCTGATCGGGAAAGCTCCAGGGCCTTCTTGTAATTGGCGTCGGAATCTTTTAATGTGTCCAGCTCCTGAATTTTCAGGGCCATGTCCACATTGTCTACCGTGGGGGGCAGATCGTCGTAAATGGCCTCGGCCTCGTCGTAGTCGCCCATGGCGATGTAGCTCTGCGCCTTTTCGTAATTGCGCTTCGTGCTGATGCCGTCGTAGACGTGAAAGGCGAAGGCCGTGAGGGCGATGACGGCGGCGGCGACGAGAAGAAAGAGCAGGGCGCTTTTTTTCTTTGAGGGCGCCGGTTCGCTCCCTATGCCACGCTCCAGATCGATTTCATCCAGGGGACGAATGGGCATGGTCTCTTCATAGGCCGTGGCCCGATCGGCGAAGTCCCGGTCCTTGTTTACGTAAAGCTGAAAGAGCTTTTTGTTCACCTGCCGCTCAGTGACCGCCGAAAGGACGAATGCCTTGGAGCGGCTGCAGTGGCGGCAGATGACGTCCTCGTCGGCGTTGGTAAAGCCGCAGATGCAGCGCCACATGCCGGCGGTACGATCGCCGTAGGTATAAAAATCCGGGCCGAAAAGTTTTTTCAGCTCGTCCTTTTTTTCTTTGGGGACGATGGGCACGGTAAAGAGCGTTTCCTTAGTGCGGTCGTAGTAGTTGCGGGTGCCGTCGTCGAAATGGACTTCCGCAATGCGGATCCGCACGCCCCGAGCCGTGTGGTGGCGCTCGTCTAAGATCCAGTGGGGCAAATAGGACAGGGACTTGGGCTTTAAGGCCAGCCCTTCGTAGCTGTGCTGAAAGACCGTCTCGTCGAAAATATATTTGCCGAAGGCGTTAATAAAAAGCACGTCCAGCTTTAAGAAGGTGACGATTTTATTCGTGTTGTTAATGGCGTCGATGACCAAGGCGAAGTCCGTGTCCGCCTGAGCCAGGTAGGCGTCCACCACCTGCACCTCGTTGGCCGGGTTTATGCGTACTTTTGTCAATATGGTTCGCATAGAAACCTCCTCGCCCCTATTATAAAAAAACGCCGCCGAAGAAACAAGAAGGGCGTAAAAAAAGCACCTTGCGGTGCTAGCGGCGGTAAATTTCCGGGGGAAAGCGGTGCTGCTTTTGAGACAGCATAAAGCCGATGAATATCCCCAGCATATTTAATAGCCAATCGTCGATGTCGGCGCTTCGTCCCGTAAAATATTGCAGGATCTCCACGAGAAGAAAGACGATGCCGTAGACGAGGAGCATGGGCAGGCGGTCCTTCATTTGCCGAAAGAGCAGGGGGCTCATAAAGCCCAGGGGCACGGCGATGAGAATGTTGCCGAAAATATTTAAAAACATGCCCGTAAAGGAGCCGTATTGCCAAAAGGCCTTCACCGTGGCGAAGGGAATCAGATTGATCTTCCAATCGGCGAGCTCCGTGTCGATGCCCAAGAGCACGCCGCCCATTTCCAACCTGCGATTGTTTATAAAGAGAAAAAACAAAAGCCACAGGCAGTAAGTGGAAAAGGCCAAAAGCAGTCGCTCCCGCTTTCGATTGCTTCTCTTTTTTTGTTTGGAAAAGACTTGGGTGCGAATCAGTGAAAAAGAAAAGAAGGAAAAAATGACCACGACAGGGGTCATCTTCAGTACATAGTAAATCAAAAATACCTCTCCGGTTCAAAATCCGCCAGGCTGTCCAAGGTGACGTCGCTGTTTTTTACGATGTCGTCCCAGTAGGGCAGATTGTAATCGTCTCTGACGGCCACGGTGAAAAGCCCCGCCGCCTTTGCCGATGCCAGGGCGTAGTGGGCATCGTCCACAAAGAGAATCTCTTCGGGTGCCACCTTCAGTCGATCTGCGAGGATGTGATAGAAGCGAATGTCGTTTTTTTCCATATTCACGCCGTCGCAGGTTTGAATGAAATCGAAGTAGGGCTCCATATTGAAGCGGCGCACGGCGGGCATGAGAAGCTCTTCGTTGGTGGCGGTGGCCAAGACCACCGGGCCCAGGCTGTGGGCCTTTTCCAATGCCTCCATGGCCCCCTCCTTCAGGGGCAGGGTCTTGCCGTAGCCGTCGATTAAAATGGCGCCCATTTCGTCAAAAATCGCCTCCGGCGACTCGTCAAGCTCCAAGACCTTCTTAAAAAAGGCGCTGGATTGTTTTAAGCTCATGGTGGTTACTTTTTCGTGAATGGCGTCGGTGTAAACTTTTCCCTTGGATTCGACGAAGTTGCGGCCCAAGTGGCGCCACATGCCCATGGAGTCGATAAGGGTTCCGTCGAAGTCAAATGCGGTGGCTTTCATAGCGTTCCTTTCTGTTACTTGCGGCAGAGCACTTCCAATGCCATGAGTCCGTTGATTAAATCTTTTCCGTTTTTATAGCTCATGCCGATGCGGTAGCCGTCCAGACGCGCCACGCCGGGAAGCATTTCCGCCTTGTCCGCCTGCAGGGTCCTGTTGGTTTCGATGGTGACATTATAGGGCGCCGTGAGATCCCCCAGAGGCAGGGCGGAAAAATCCTTGTCCAGAACCAATGCCACCTTCTCTATAATTTCCTTTCGCACCGCTTGGAAATTGCGGTGGATGACGGCGTTGTGTCCCAAGCTTTTTTTCGTCACCACGTATTCCACATAGGGCATGTAGCCTTCCAAGATCAGCTGGCTGTGAAGGCCGCTGTCGCCGATGATCAGGCCCACGGGCACGTGCTTTTCCTTGGCGTAGATCTGATTAATCATGGCCTCGGAGCATTTAATGCCGTTGATGCTCACTCGGTGAAAGGCCGTGGAGTAGGCGTGGTCCATATTGGCCAGGTGATGGCCGCCGGATGCGTGGTAGCCGAGAAAAAAGATAATGTCGTGGCGGTCCAGGCCGCTCATCATGTATTCGTTCCGGGGATAGCCGGAGACCAGCTCGATGCGCTCGTCCATCTTCGAGAGGGTCAGGTAGTCTAAATTTTTGCCATCGCCGTGGCTGTCGGAAATGGTAATGGTCTCCACCTCGTCGTTTTTCGGGCTTTGGCGAATGCCGTCGATGACCGCCTGCAGATGGGCGTGGATGGCTTCCAGATAGGCGCCTGTACGTTTAAATTCATCGCTGAAGCGGTGGATGCCGGCGATGCCCTCCATGTCGAAGGAAATATATATATTCATGTAAAGCTCCTTTCCGTGATAGGATAGAAGATAAGAAAGGGGAATGGGAATGGATTCGTATTATATGAGAGAGGCCTTAAAGGAGGCACAAAAGGCCTACGACTTAGGCGAGGTGCCCATTGGCTGTGTCATCGTCAGAGGCGGCGAGATCATCGGCCGCGGCTACAACCGCACGGAGGCCGACGGAAGCGCCATGCATCACGCGGAGATCATGGCCTTGAAAGAAGCGGATAGAGCCACGGAGGGCTGGCGCATCGGCGGCGAGCTCTACGTCACCGTGGAGCCCTGCCCCATGTGCATGGGGGCCATATTAAACAGCCGCATCGATCGGCTCATTATAGGCACGGACAATCCCCGCTTCGGCGCGGCGGGAAGCGTGGTAAATCTCGCGGCCTTCCGCGCCTTTAACCACAGCGTCGCCGTCAAAGAGGGCGTCCTCGCTGAAGAGTGCCGGGCGCTCATGCAGTCTTTTTTTAAAGGGCTGCGATAGCCCGCGCCTTGGCCGCATCCAGCTCTTCCTTCGTCAGTCCCCGGAGAATGGCAAAGGGATCTCCCGATGCCACGGCCCGGGAGGGCACTTTGGCTCCCGCGGGCAGGCGGGTGTTCTCTTCTATGACGGCGAAGTCCCCGACGTAGACGCCCTCTTCGATGCGGACGCCTGATTTAATCGTGGCGTAGGCGCCGATATTTGCGCCGACAATTTCCGCACCGGCTCCCACGATTGCATACTCGCCGACGACGGCGGGGAAGTCTTCCGTAGCGGCAATGGTAGCCGCGGGATCTACCGCGGCGCCGGGCTTGACGGTGACGCGTTCTTTTGTTTCGAAATCCATGGGGGCCTCGTTTCTTTAGTAATTGTGGAAGCAAATGTCCATAATAATGACGACGGCGAAGTACACCGCCAAGGGCAGGGCGTCTTCGTGAATGGTGACGGCGTATTCCTTGCCGCCGACGATGGAGCTTGCCGCCATGGACAGAAGCTTCACTTCATCTTCTTCGATGAAAAATTCGCGGCTCCGGACGAAGCCGACGATGTCGTATTTCTTTTCTCTATATATGAAACTTAAATTGGGAAGGGAAAAGCGCATCCGGTCCTCGAAAAAGTCCACCTCTTCGCCGTCGAAGTGGAGGCGAAAGGCGTGGGTTTGAAAGGGCGGCGGCGTTTTTCGCTCCAAGCGAAATCGCTCGTTTCCATCGGCATCGATTAGTGATAGAGTATAGGGTATAATGGGTAGTTCGCGGAACAGGTAATCGAACTGATCCGTGAGGGCCATATCCCGATTGTGTAAAATTTCCAGGCCGCCTTCGTCGTAAAAGGCATAGTCCATGGCGGCCGGTGGGCGAGCGACGGCTCGCATGGTGCATCGAATCATGGTGTCACATCCTTTTCGTTTATTGTACTATACCGAGTCAAAAATACAAGAATTTGAATAGGAGGACGGCTTGCAAAACGCAAATGAATTATTAAAACGCATTAACGAATTGGCCCACGAGGCCAAAGTCCGCGAGCTTACCGATGAGGAAAAGGCGGAAAGGGACAAGCTCAGAAAAGAGTACTTAAAAGTATTTCGCGAGGGCTTCCGTCAACAGCTATTGAACACAAAGGTTGTGGACGAAGAGGGCAACGACATTACCCCGGAAAAGCTCAAACGAGCCAAGGAGGCTCAAAAGAAGGCCGATAAAAAGGACGGTGTTTAATCATGCGCGCGCTCATCGTCGGCGGCGGAAAGCTGGGCATGCGTCTTGCCCGCTCATTAGTTGAGGAAAATATCGAAATCACCGTCTTGGACAACGATCCCCGGGTGATTCAAAAAGTAAATAATGAGCTGGACGTGCTGACGGTGACGGGCAATGCCCTGGATTTTAATATTCTCAGGGAGCTGGACATCGAACACTACGATTTAATCATCGGCACGGTGACCAGCGACGAGTCCAATGTATTGATTACGAGCATCGCCAAAAAGCTTGGCTGCAAAAAAGCCATTGCCCGGATTCGAAATCCCGAGTACCACTCCCAAATTCGCCTGATCAAAGAGGAGCTGGACATCGACTACGTCATCAATCCGGAAAATGCGGCGGCCATGGCCATCGAAAAATACCTGCTGAAGAAGTATTCCCTTATGGGGGACGAGTTCGCCGGCGGCAAGGTGAAGCTGGTGGAATTTAACGTGGGTCAGGAAAAAGAATTCGTCAACAAAAAGCTCAAGGACCTGGATAATTTCAACGACCTTCTTATCGCCGCCGTCTCCCGCCGGGGCTACACCTTTATTCCCAACGGGGACACGGAGCTGAAGGAAAACGACGTGATTTTGGTCATCGGGGCGCGGAAGAATATCGACGCCTTCGATCGGGACCACTCCAAGGTGACGGCGGTGAAGCCCACGAAGAGCGTCATGATCCTCGGCGGCGGCAAGCTGGGGGACTACCTCTGCGGCCTCTTATTAAAAGACAATATCGAGGTCTTGGTGGTGGAAAAGGATTACGACAAGGCCATGTCCCTGAAGGAGCGCCATCCCGACGCCGTGGTCATTCACGGCGACGGCACGGACTTTAACGTGTTGGAAGAGGAGGTCATCCACTCCTACGACGCCTTTGTCGGCGCCACGGGCATCGACGAGACCAATATTTTAATGGCCCTTTCCATGAAGGAAGAGGGCATTACGAAATCCGTGGCGAAAATTTCCCGGGTGAACTTTATCGGCGTCTTGGACAAGCTGAATTTGGACGCCACCTTTAACCCGAGCTTTATTACGGCGTCTTTGATTTTAAAATTGATTCGTGGCAAAGACGCCCTTGCCATCAACCTCATGTACGACGGCAACACGGAAGTGGCGGAAATCAAATTACACGACGATTTAAAGGTCTTGGACACGCAGCTTACGGACCTGGGTCTTCCCGAGGGCATTCTTATCGCCGCCATCGTCCGGGGACAGGATGTGCTCATCCCCAATGGCAGGTCGCGATTGCATCGAGGCGACCGAATCATCGTCTTCTGCAAACACAACAATGCCCACATGATGAAGAGCTATTTCTACTATAAAGAAAGAGGAGGCCTGTTCAATGAACTTCGGAGCGGCATTTAATGTCCTCGGCGCCCTCTTAATGGTGGAGGGGGCCTTCCTCGTGCCGCCTTCCATTTATGCAGCCGTTCACGGAGAAGGCAGTCTCAAGGCCTTTATTATCGCCCTGGCCCTGGCTCTGATTCTCGGCGGCCTGTTGTATTCCCTGCCAAAAAAGGCGGAGCATATTCGCGGCCGCGACGGCCTCTTCATTGTCGCCGTGGGCTGGGTTCTCTCTTCCCTCGTGGGCGCCGTGCCTCTGTATTTAGGCGGCGGCACTCCCACCTATGTGGACGCCTTCTTTGAAATCGTCTCGGGCTTTACTACCACCGGGGCGTCGGTGATTCGTAATGTGGAAGCCATCGACAAAAGTTTGGTGCTGTGGCGAAGTATTACCCACTGGATCGGCGGCATGGGGATATTGGTCTTTACCCTGGCCCTCTTGCCCCGTGCGGGGAATAACGGCTTTCGCATTTTTAGAGCGGAGACCCCGGGACCGGTGGCGGGCAAGGTGGAGCCGCGGATGAAGGATACGGCCACGGCCCTTTACAAAATCTACTTACTGATCACCGTCGTCCTCTTCGTGCTTCTCCTGGTGGCGGGCATGAATGTCTTCGATTCGGTGGTCCATACCTTGGGCGTCGTGGGCACCGGGGGCTTTTCCTCCCACGCCGATTCCTGCGCCTATTACGCTGACAACTCCGCCGTTTTAATTATTATGTCTGTCTTTATGGTGATCTGCGGCACGAACTTCAGCCTCTATTCCCGCGCCCTTGGCGGCCATTGGCGGGATATGTTCTTAGACGAAGAGTACCCTCTTTCAAGTCACCAGTATTATTTCCACATCGGGCTTCGCCTCGTCGGACTACGATCAGTGGCCGGGCTTCAGCAAATGTATTTTGCTCTCCCTGTACTTTTTCGGCTCCTGCGCCGGCTCCACCGCCGGGGGCATGAAGATGATTCGGATCTTGGTTTTGTGGAAAATCGTGAAGCGGGAAATTTTTAAGAGCATCCATCACAACGCCGTCATGCCCATTCGCATCAACGGAAAAATCGTGGAAGAACGGGTGATCTTAGGGATCGTCGCCTTTGTCTGCGTCTACATTCTTATTCTCGGTGTCTCCACGGCCATCACCGCCCTTTCCGGCGTGGACTTTCTCACGGCCTTCACCGGCTGCTTGACCTGCCTGTCCAATGTGGGGCCGGGCTTTTCCGGCGTGGGCCCAACCAATTCCTTCGCCGACTTTGCTGCCGGCTACAAGCTGCTCTTCTCCGCCCTGATGCTTATGGGCCGTTTGGAATTTTTCACCATTCTCGCCCTTCTTACCCCGCAGCGGGGCAATCGTCTGTTAAATTAGGAGTGAACTATGCACATTACCATCATCGGAACCGGCGCAGGCGCCCGCCTTTTGGCGAAGGCTCTGGACCGGGAGCATCACGAGGTGGACTTTCTCATTCACCGGGGAAAGAAACCGAAGAAGGCACTGAGGGATTTTCACGCCCATTTTTACGAATCCGAGGAAGAGGTCTTGGCCATGGATTTTTCCAAGACCGATGCCTTCGTCTTTTGCGACGATTCCAATCGGGCCTTGGTGCTGGCGAGCCTTTTGTCCAAGAGGCACATTCCCATTCACTTTATCAGCTACGACGGCGCCCTGGGCCGGCTCTTGGATAAGACGAAGGAGACCTTCGGCATCGACTATGTCTACGACTACGGCTCTATTTTGGCCGGGCGCATTCACCGCTTCTTTTATGAGGAAGAGGGGATGCAGACGGAAATTTTCCACAATTTCGATTCGGCCATGATTAAAACCGACGTGAGCGTGGATCCCGCCTTTGTGGGCCGCCGGGTCAAAAACATCGGCGCCTTCGAGGAGCTGGTGCTGGTGACCATTCGCCGCGGCGGAAAAATTATCGTACCCAAGGGCAATACCGTCATCGAAACCGACGACGTGCTGCGCATGGTGGGCAGCGTCGATGCCATTCGCCGCTTTCGGCGGCGCTACGGCAAGGCGGCTCCCTTCGAAGGGCTGGAGCGCTCCCGCCGCTTCTTGATCTTCGGCGACGGCAAGGCGGCTGAAAGCATCGAAGGGCTGCTGGCTCAGGAGGCGGATACCATGCTGCTGTCCCGGAAGCGGAGGCTTCCCGCCGGCACCAATTACGTCATAGACCGCCCCGTCACCGAGGTTTTGGACGATATCGACCTCACCTCCTACGACGGCTTTATCGCCGCTTCCGACGACGATGCGGATAATTTCCTCGTGGCCACGGCGGCGAGGGACGCGGGGCAGGTTTACGTGGCCCTGTGCCTCGAAGACGAAAGCTATATGCGCGTCGTGGACGTGGCTCATACCGGGGGCATTTTCTCCGGCGAGCTCTTGGTCTCGCAACAGATCAAGAACAATCTCTTCGGCCCGCCGGAAATTTCCCTGCACCTGTTCCCGGGTTCCCTGGAAATTTACGAAATCGTCCTGAGCGAGGATGTCTATGCCGCGGGCAAGACCATCGAATCTTTGGATCTCGCCGAGGGCTTCTTAATCGGCGGCATCGAGCGGGAGGGCAAGAGCGTCTTGGCCAAGGGGAAGACCGTGCTAAAGGAGGGGGATCACCTGATCCTCTTCCTCTTGCCCGAATGTGCCGGGGATCTGCAGAAGTTTATTCGCCGAAAAGCCAAGCGCTTTTTAACGGAACTGATTTCCATGTAGCATAGAAAGAGGGACATGTGACTTTTTCAAACGATTGGGACGATTTATTAAAAGAGGAAATGGAAAAGCCCTATTACAAGGACCTGCGCCGCCTATTAATCGAAGAGTACAAAACCCAGACCATTTACCCCGAGGCTGACGCCGTCTTTCGCGCCATGCGCCTGACGTCTTTTCACGACACCAAGGTGCTGCTCTTGGGGCAGGATCCCTACCACGGGCCGGGACAGGCACAGGGCATGAGCTTTTCCGTGCCGGAGGATTTTCCCCTGCCCCCCTCTCTCGTGAATATTTACAAGGAGCTGAAGGACGACCTGGGCATTACCCGAACAAGCGGCGACCTAACTCCCTGGGCGAAGGAGGGCGTGCTTTTGTTGAACACCACTTTGACCGTTAGGCGGTCGCAGCCCATGAGCCACGGAAAAATCGGCTGGGAAATTTTTACGGACAAGGTGGTTGAGCTTTTAGGCGAGCGAAAGAAGCCCATGGTCTTTATTTTGTGGGGCGCCCACGCCCGAAGCAAAAAGCGGTTGGTGAAAAATCCCGCCCACCGCATCATCGAATCGCCTCATCCGTCGCCCCTGTCCGCCTACCGGGGCTTTTTCGGTTCCAAATGCTTTTCGAAAACCAACGAGTATTTAATCGCCATGGGCGATACGCCCGTGGACTGGAGGTAATATGTATCTGCATGTAAAAGAAGAAGCGGCCTTTGCGAAAGACATTCCCGTTCTCTGGATCCTGCCGGAGGCCGAGGCGAAGGACATCGTACTCATCTACTATCACGGCTGGGGCTCCGATGTGGAAAGCTCCCGCTTTCGGGCGAGCATCTGGGCGGCGGCGGACTACCCGGTCCTCGTCGTGGAACAAGCCCTTCACGGGGCGCGGGGCAGCTGGGATTACGAGGACATGGACAAGCTCCCCGCCGTCATTATCCAAAACATGAAGGAATTCGACGATATCCTCGCCTGTGTGCGCAGCCGCTACGCCGAAAAAAAAATCGTCGTCTGCGGCCACTCCATGGGGGGCATGACCGCCATGGGTCTCCTAGCCCGGGATGAAGTGGCGGGAGTGATGGCCTTAAACGGCATGGGGGACTGGCAGGCCATGAGCCGCACGCCCTACAAGGAGGCGGCGGAGGCCTACGATCCCATGAATCACATCGATTCCCACGTAAACAAGGCCATCTGCATGCTCAACGGCGAGCTGGACGATGTGGTGAATCCTCTCTATCAAAAAAGCTACTACGAAAAAATAAAAGACGCCCACGAAGGCGCACCCCTTGTTTTTGAAATCGTGGAAGGTACCTCTCACGTGGTCACCACCAATATGATGGCCATGACCTTGGATTTTCTCGGACGAATGTAAGGGCGTTTCCTCTATGGTATAATAATCTGTTGAGGAGGAATCCATGGAGACCAAAGTTTTACACATAAATGACGAAAAGGACGAGGCACAAATCCAAGAGGCCGCGCGGCTTTTGCGGGAAGGGGAATTGGTGATCTTTCCCACGGAGACCGTTTACGGCTTGGGGGGAAACGGCTTGGACGAAGGGGCCGTGGATAAAATTTTCCGCGCCAAGGGTCGCCCCAAGGACAATCCCCTGATCCTCCACGTGGCGGATCCGGAACAGGTGCTGGATTTGGTGAAGGTCATCCCGCCCAAGGGCAAGGACTGCATGGACGTCTTTTGGCCCGGGCCCTTGACCTTGATCTTTGAGCGCTCGAAAAAGGTATCCGACAGCGTCACCGCCGGGGCGGACACGGTGGCCATTCGCATGCCGTCTCATCCCATCGCCCACGCCATATTAAAGGCGGCGGCGGTTCCCGTGGCGGCGCCCAGCGCCAACACATCGGGCCGGCCGTCCCCCACCCGCCTCGCCCATGTCCTGGAAGACATGGACGGCAAGGTGCCCCTGATCGTGGATTCAGGCGACGCCAATGTAGGCATCGAGTCCACGGTACTGGATGTGACCGTGGATCCCCCCATGATCTATCGGCCCGGCGGGGTGACCAAGGAGGATCTGGAAGCCATTATCGGCGAGGTGGCTGTGGACGAGACCACCATCGATGCGGACAACGACGCCGTGCCCAAGAGCCCGGGTCAGAAGTATCGCCACTACGCCCCGAAAGGGGACGCCACGCTATTTGCCGGGGATTTAAAAAACATCGCCAAGGAAATCAATCGGCGGGTGAAAGAAGCGGATCCCGGCAAGAGGACGGCGGTGCTCTGCACCACGGAGACCAAGGATCTCTACGAAGGCATGGATCTTTTGGTGGATATGGGCAGTCGCCGGCAGTTGGAAGCTGTGGCACATAATTTATTCGAAAGCCTGCGGCGCTGCGACGAAGAGGACATCGACCTTCTGTTCGTGGAAGGCTTCGACTTCAGAGGCTTAGGCGTCGGCATTATGAACCGGCTCTTAAAGGCCTGTGGCGGAAAGGTGGTATTGGGACTATGAAAATTCTTTACATTTGCACGGGCAACACCTGCAGAAGCCCTATGGCGAAGCTGTTGACGGAGCTTGAGGCGGACAGAAAGGCCCTGGATGTGACGGTGCGCTCCCGGGGTATGGCCGCCCACGACGGCGAGCCCATGAGCGTCGGTGCCATTAAGGTTATGGCGGAGGAGGGCGTCAACGCCACCTACCACAAGGCCAAGACCGTGACGGAAGCGGATATGATCTGGGCCGATAAAATCTATGCCATGACCCACACCCTAGCCGCCAATTTAAAGCGGGGCTGGCCGGAATACAAGGACAAGATCGAAGCCTTTGCCGAAAAAGATGTCATCGATCCCTTCGGCGGCTCCCTGGAAATCTATCGGATCACCAGAGACCGCCTCAAGGAAGAAATAGAAAACAAATTAAAGGGGGAGAAGGCGTGAGGATTGCCATGGGCGCCGATCACGGCGGATACGAAAGAAAAGAAATGCTGAAGGCTTACTTAGAGGAAAAGGGCCACACCGTCTTGGACGTGGGCACGGACTCTGCGGAATCCGTGGACTATCCCGTCTACGGCAAGGCGGCGGCAAAAAAAGTCGCCGAGGGCAGCTGCGAGCGGGGCATATTGATTTGCGGCTCGGGGCTGGGCATCGGCATGGCCGCCAATAAAGTGAAGGGCATTCGCTGCGCCATGGTCTCCGAGCCCTACTCGGCGAAGCTTGCCCGCCGCCACAACGACGCCAACATGATTTCCATGGGGGCGAGAACCATCGGTGGCGATATGATGAAAGAAATCGTCGATGTATTTTTGGAAACGGAATTTGAAGGCGGACGCCACGCCCGTCGAGTCGCAATGATCGAGGAGGAAACATGGGAAAAGTAACGGTAACCGAACACCCCTTAATTCAACATAAGCTGACGCTGTTAAGAGAAGCGTCCACATCGAGCAAGGACTTCAGAGAGCTTCTCACGGAAATCACCATGCTTATGGGCTTCGAGCTGACGCGCAATCTGCCCATTCAGGACAAGCTCATCGAAACGCCTATGGGACGCACCACGGGCAAGGAAATGGCGGGCAAAAAGCCCTGCATCGTGCCCGTGCTGCGGGCGGGTCTCGGCATGGTGGACGGCCTCTTGAATCTGATTCCCGGCGCCCGCGTGGGCCACATCGGCCTCTATCGGGATCCGGAGACCCTGGAGCCCGTGGAATACTACTGCAAGCTCCCGAAGGATGTTAAAGACCGTGAGGTCATCGTCGTCGATCCCATGCTCGCCACCGGCGGGTCCTTGGTCGCCGCCGTGGACTTTATTAAACAGCGGGGAGCCACAAAAATTCGCGCCCTGTGCCTCTTGGCGGCACCGGAAGGGCTTGAGGCTTTTCAAAAGGCTCATCCCGACGTGGATCTGTACGTATCGTGTATCGACGAAAAATTAGACGAGCACGCTTATATTGTGCCGGGTCTCGGCGATGCGGGAGATCGAATTTTCGGAACGAAGTAGCAGGTGAAGCATGAAGATTTTGTTATGGCCCTTTCTCGTCGCGGCCCTGATCAGCTTTATCGCGACGCCCGTCGTGCGAAAAGGCGCCACGCGTTTCGACTTTATGGACATTCCAAAAGACGAGCGAAGAGTTCATAAAAAGGCGATCCCCCTAAGCGGGGGGTTGGCCATCTTTCTCGCCGTCCTGGCGGGCGTCCTTCTCTTTCTGCCATTGGAGAGAGAAAAAATCGCCTACCTCGCCGGCGGGGCGGTCATCGTCATCACCGGCCTTTACGACGACAAATTCGCCATGAGCGCCAAGGCGAAGTTCGCCATGGAAATCGTGGCGGCGGCGATTTTAATTGCCGGCGGCGTAAAGATTACATTTTTCACCAATCCCTTTTACGGCAGCAATCTGCTCATCAATTTAGATTGGCTCGCCGTTCCCATTACGATTTTTTGGGTGGTGGGCATTACCAACACCATTAACCTCATCGACGGATTAGACGGCTTGGCATGCGGCATCAGCGCCATTGCATCTATCAGCCTTATGTTTGTGGCCCATCGGCTGCAACACGACGAGATGGCCATCCTCGCCGCCATATTGGCCGGGGGCTGTTTGGGCTTTTTGCCCTTTAATTTCAATCCCGCCTCCATCTTTATGGGGGACACGGGGGCGCTGTTTCTCGGCTTTACATTGAGTTTTCTCGCCATCGAAGGCGTCATGAAATCCATCGCAATGATTACCATCTTTATCCCCGTGCTGATTCTGGGCGTGCCCGTCTTCGACACCACCTTCGCCATGATTCGCCGCAAGCTTTCCGGCAAAAGCATCACCGAGGCGGACAAGGGGCATTTGCATCACCGTCTCCTGCGCCACGGTTTTAATCAACGGCAGACCGTCCTCGCCCTTTACGGCGTGAGCATGGTCTTTGGCGTCATCGGCAATATCGTCAGCACCATGCACGAGAAAAACGGATTGATTACGGCGATTCTAATCATCGCCGCCGTCGGGGTCATGGCCCTGTTCTTAGGTCTATTAAATGAAAGAGAGGAAGAGAATTGAAAGTACTGTCCGTCTTCGGCACAAGGCCCGAGGCTATTAAAATGGCCCCCGTCGTCTTGGCACTGAAAGCCAGAGACGACGTGGAAAGCGTGGTCGCCGTCACCGGCCAACATCGGGAAATGCTCGATCAAGTGTTGGACATTTTCGGCATCGTTCCGGACTACGACCTGGACATTTTCACCCCCGGTCAAAGCTTAACGGACATTGCCGTGCGTTCCCTTCGCGGTTTGGAAGCCGTCTTCGAAGAAATTAAGCCCGACCTTCTCCTGGTACAGGGCGACACCTCCACGGTCTTTGCGGCGGCCTTGTCCGCCTTTTACCACGGCGTCAAGATCGGACACGTGGAAGCGGGACTCAGGAGCCACAATCTCTATTCCCCCTATCCCGAAGAGGCCAATCGAAAACTCACCGGCGTCCTTTCCAATTACCACTTCGCTCCCACGGAGTCCAATCGTCAAAACCTCTTAAACGAAGGCTACGACGACAAGACCATTTACATTACGGGCAATACCGTCATCGACGCTCTGGCCTACACGGAGCGGGAGGATTTCGTCTTTGACGAGGCGGCTTTAAACGCCATCGACTTTAAAAAGAAAAAGACCATTCTCCTCACCTGCCACCGCCGGGAAAACATCGGCGCGCCCATGAAGCGGATCTTCTCCGCCATTCGCCGCATCGCCGACGAATACGACGAGGTGGAAGTGATCTTCCCCGTGCACTTAAATCCCAAAGTGCGGAAAGTGGCGGAAGAGGAGCTGGGCGAGGCGAAAAACATTCACCGCGTCGAGCCCATGGACTACCTTCCCTTTTCAAATATTATGGCGAGAAGCTACTTAGTCGTCACCGACAGTGGCGGCATACAGGAAGAGGCGCCTCACTTCGGCATTCCCGTCCTCGTGGTGCGGGAAGAGACGGAGCGGGCGGAAGGCATCGTCGCCGGCACGGCCAAGCTCGTGGGTACGGAGGAAGAGGCGGTGTACGAAAACATCCGACTGCTCTTGGACGATAAAGACGCCTACGACGCCATGGCCAAGGCACTGAATCCCTACGGCGACGGCAAGGCGGCGGAACGCATCGTGGATATTATTTTAAATGACAGAGAGGGCGGGAAATGCCGATGAAAAAATTAAAACGCATCCTTCCCCTGCTCCTGACCCTCGCCCTCTTACTGGGGGCGGCACCGGCGCCGGCGCCTGCACCGGGCGAAGAGCCGCAGCCGCCGGAAAAAGTGCAGGAGCCGCGGGACCAAAAGGAAAAAATCCGCACGGCACAGGGGGTTCAGCCCATGACCGCCACGGAGAAAAAAGATTTTGATGCGGCCATGGCCAAGCCCGACGAGGCGCTTTTAAAAAGCTACCTTATCGGCGACTACGAAACCGGCGCCGTCTACAGAGAATACAATGCCGACGTGCCCGTGGGCCTCGCCTCCACCACCAAGCTCATGACCATTTACTGCGTTATGGACGCCGTGGACAAGGGCGAGATCGGCATGAAGGATTCCGTGACCATCGACCACGCGGCGGCCTCCATGCACGGCAGCGTCTACAAGACGAAAGAAGGGGAAGTCTACACCGTGGAGGAATTGATCCACGCCGGCATGATCGTCTCGGGCAACGACGCCATGATCGCCCTGGCCGATCGCATCGCCGGAAGTGAGGCGGCCTTCGTGGCGCGGATGAATCAAAAGGCGCAGGAAATGGGCTTTACCCATATGCACTTCATCAACGTCCACGGCCTCACGGACTACACCGCCGACGACTACAACAAGGCCACGGCGCGGGAAATGTTTGAGCTGTCCCGCAGCCTCTTGAAAAAATATCCCATGGTTCTCGACGCCGCCCGTCGGCCGAAAATCGAAGAGCCTGAGAGACAATACATCAGCTACTCCACCAATCCCCTATTAGGCATCCTCCCCGGCATCGACGGCCTAAAGACAGGCTATACCGGCGCCGCCGGCCGCTGCTTTATCGCCACGGGACAGAGCCCGGCAGAAGGCAAGTATCTGGCCACCCGCTTTATCGGCGTCTACATGGGTGCGGAAAATGACATGGATCGCTACGCCGCCTCTTTGCGCCTGTCGAAGGAAGCCATGACCCATCGCAACACCGTCCTCGCCGACAAGTCGGAGGACTTGGGCTTTTTGGCACTGAAAAATGCCAGCCCGCGGAAGAGCTCCGTCTATGTGGAAAAAAATCTCGTGCGCAATGTAAAAGAAGGGGAAGAGATCACCAGCGAGCTTCAATTCGTGCCGGTGACGCCGCCCCATTCGAGAAATGACGCCGTAGGCGACATCGTCTTTTACGCGGGGGGTAAAGAAATCGCCCGGGCTCACGTCTTCGTCAAAGAAGACATCAAAAAGCCCAATCCCATTCTGAGCTACCGCGACCTCATGGCCGACGTCTTCCGCGCCATGGAAAAGGCCGCTTGACAGGGAAATACCCCCTTGATACAATACTCGGGTATGGACCCGTAGTTCAGCTGGATAGAATGTTGCCCTCCGAAGGCAGAGATCGTTGGTTCGAATCCAATCGGGTCCGCCAATTGCAGAGTGGTCGAATGGCTTGCGGGCCGTTCGGCCTCTTTTTTATGCAATAGAAAAGACTTGTAAAAAAGGCGCAACACCTGTATAATGATGAAGTAAGTTGTCACGGGGTGTAGCGCAGTTTGGTAGCGCACATGGTTTGGGACCATGGGGTCGAAGGTTCAAATCCTTTCACCCCGACCACTCTATACAATTTCACAGCGGGGTGTAGCGCAGTTTGGTAGCGCGCATGCTTCGGGAGCATGAGGTCGAAGGTTCAAATCCTTTCACTCCGACCATGTTGAGATTCGCTTCGGCGAATCTTTTTTTTGCGGTGTTTGACAAGAATATAGCGATTTTGTCACAGGGGCCTCTCTGTGGTATATTTATTATGACTGTGGTCGCCACGTGCGGCCCGGGCATGTACAGAAAAAATGTGGCAATGCATGAGAAAGGAAAGTGCAATGGATTTTATTAAAGAGTTAAGCGGACGTTTAAGCTGCAAAGACACGCGGATCGTCTTTCCCGAAGGCGAAGATCCCAGAGTTCTTTGGGCAGCGGTTAAGCATCAAAAAGATGGCTTAATCCATCCCATCGTCATCGGTTTCAAAAATGAAATCGAAGCGACCGCTGAAAAAGAAGGTCTGGACATTTCCAAGCTGGACATCGTGGAATTGGGTCAATACGAACACAATGACGAGCTCGTGGAAAAATTTGTCGAACGCCGCAAGGGCAAAATCGATGAAACCCGTGCCCGCGCACAACTTCACGATCCGAACTATTTGGGAACCATGATGGTTTATGCCGGCTATGCCGACGGTATGGTTTCCGGTGCGGTTCACACTACGGGCCAAACGGTTCTTCCCGCCCTGCAAATCATTAAGACAAAGAAGGGTGTCAGCCGCGTATCCGGTCTGTTTATTCTCTGCAAGGGCGAAGAAAATTACCTCATGGCCGACTGCGCCATTAACACGGTCATGGATGCACCGACCTTAGCAGAAGTGGCAGCGACCACCGACGAAACTGCAAAGCAATTCGGTTTCGATCCCAAGATCGCCATGCTTTCCTTCTCCACCAAGGGCTCCGCTAAGAGCGACACGGTAAAGAAGGTAGAAGTGGCGACCTATCTGGTTAAGGAAGCGCATCCGGAAATTAAAGTGGACGGCGAACTTCAATTCGACGCCTCTATCGATCCAACGGTAGCAAAGAAAAAGGCGCCGGGTTCCGAAGTTGCAGGCCAAGCCAATGTCTTTATTTTCCCGGACTTGGAATGTGGAAATATCGGTTACAAGATCGCCCAATACCTCGGCGGCTTTACCGCCATCGGACCTGTGCTTCAAGGCTTGAATATGCCGGTTAACGACCTGAGCCGCGGCTGCAGCAAGGAAGAAGTCTATCAACTGGCTGTCATCACCGCCGTACAAGCCTGTCTCGGAAAATAATGCAAGGAAAATCGGCCCGCAAGGGCCTTTTTTTCTATGAGGATTAGGTGAGGATATGGATGCCTTTAATCGATTAAAAGAAAATTTAGCCGCCTACGACAAGGTGGCGGTGGCCTATTCCGGCGGCGTGGACTCGTCCTTTCTTATGGCCGTGGCCGTGGAGGTCTTAGGCGCGGAGAATGTGCTGGGGATTTACGTGGAAAATGAATTCAACCCCCGTCGGGATCGCTTCGACGCCTACGTATTGGCGGAGATGATGGGCTGGCAAGTGAAGGTGGCGGATGTGGCTCTTATGGAAGACGATGATGTCGTCGCCAACGACGTGAACCGCTGCTACTTCTGCAAGCGCAGGACCTTTGCCGCCGCCAAGGCCTGTGCCGAGGAAGAGGGCTATGATGTGCTCTTGGACGGCACCAATGTGGACGATCTTTCCGATCACCGCCCGGGCTTTAAGGCCCTGAGGGAGCTGGAAGTCAAGAGCCCACTGAGGGAGGTCGGGCTTACCAAGGATTTGGTGCGCCGGCTGTCGAAGAAGCAATATGATCTTCCCACGTGGAACAAGCCCTCCAATTCCTGTTTGGCCACGCGTATTCCCTACGACACGCCCTTGACGAAGGAAGCCCTTCGCCTGGTGGAAGAAGGGGAAGGCTATCTCCACGAGCTGGGTTATTTAACCTGTCGTTTGCGCCTCCACGGCAACGTGGCCCGTGTGGAAATTCCCGTGGCGGATTTTCAAAAGTTCATGCTCAATCACAGGGAAGATGTGGCGGCCTACTTTAAGGAGCTGGGCATTACCTACACGGCACTGGACGTGGTGGGCTTTCGCTCCGGCTCCGGCAACGAAGGGTTGGATCAGTAATGCGGGCTCTTTACATCGATCCCTTCAGCGGGATCAGCGGCAATATGTTTATCGGCGCCATGGTGGACGGCGGCTTTTCGCCCAAGGGCTTTATCGAAGGTCTGGCGCCTTTAGGCATTAATGACGACGATGTGATCTTCGAAAAGCGAGAAAAAAGCGGCATCCTCGCCACCTACTTTAATTTAAAAAGCGAAGAAGATCATCATCACGACCATCACCACCATCGGGGCTTGGACGATATGCTTGCCATCATCGAAAAGAGCGGCTTCGAGAGGGAAGTGAAAGATCTGGCCAAGGACATCTTCCTGCCCCTCGCCGAGGCGGAGGCGTCGGTTCACGGAAAGAACCTTCGCGAAGTCCATTTCCACGAGGTCGGGGAGCTGGACGCCGCCGTGGACGTCTTGGGTGCGGCCTACTACACTCTATTAAGCGGTGTGGAAGCAATTTACGTGGGAAAGATCAACACCGGCGCCGGCATGGTGTGCTGTGCCCACGGCAACTATCCCGTGCCCGCTCCCGCCACCGCCCATATTCTTTCGGCTCTGGACGTGCCCTTGGGAGGCGAGCTCGTGGAAGAAGAGCTTACCACTCCCACCGGCGCCGCCATTTTAAAAGGCATTAAGGCGAGCTACCGTCCCCGGCCCGAGGGTCGGGTGCTGAAGGTGGCCTACGGCGCGGGCACGAGGGACAACGCCCTGGCCAATGTGCTCCGCCTCTTTTTCCTGGAGACGGAAGAGGCCCGTGCGCCGATTTTCTTCAGCTGCAATTTAGACGACATGACCGGCGAGGCCATGGGCTTTTGCATGGAGCGGCTCTTCGACGCCGGGGCGCGGGACGTGAGCTTTACGCCGATTTTTATGAAGAAGAATCGCCCGGGCTATCGCCTGGATATTTTGACCGACGGGGAGAAAGAGGCAAGTGTCTTGGACGCCCTCTTCACTCACACCACCACCTTGGGCGTAAAAAAATTCCCTCTGGAAAAAATCGAACTGCCCCGTAGCCTTCGCCAAGTATCCACGGAGGCGGGGTCCGTCGTGACGAAATTCGCCCGCTATAAAGACGTGGAAAAGGCGTCCCCGGAATACGAAGACCTGAGGGCCCTGGCCTTAGAGCGGGGCACCACATTGGATGCCGTGCGCCGGGCGTGGGAGTTGAGATCATGAAGAAGTATTACGCCGTGAAGGCGGGTAAGGTGCCGGGGATCTATCGTGACTGGGACAGCTGCAAGGCCCAGGTCCACGGCTTTAAAGGCGCCATTTACAAATCCTTTAAGACGGAAGAGGAAGCCCGCATTTTTATGGGTGAGATCGCCGAAGAAAAAGACGACGCCTCCTACGATGCCGTGGCCTATGTAGACGGCTCCTATCGCCACGAAGACAGGTCCTACAGCTACGGCGTGTCCATGGCCTGGGAAGGAGGCAGCTGGGAAGACAGCTGCCGCTTTAGAGGCGATGAGGCCGCCATGCGCAATGTAGCGGGAGAAATCTTAGGAGCCACCGTGGCCATGAAAAAGGCGCTGGCCCTGGGCTTTTGCAATTTGAAGCTCTGCTACGACTACGCCGGCATCGAGCACTGGGCCAAGGGCGAATGGCAGTGCAATAAAAAAGGAACCGCAGAATACAAAGCATTCTACGATTCCGTCAAAGACAAATTGGACGTTACCTTCGTCAAAATCGAAGCCCACAGCGGCGTGGAGGGCAACGAGCGGGCCGATGCCCTGGCGAAGGAAGCGGACTTTACCCCTCTTGCCGAAGGGTAATATTGTTTTTTTCAAATAGACTGACGGCGTAGTCGTCGACGCGATAGGCGTTTTTGTAGACCACTTCCCGAATGCCCGCCTGAATTAATGCTTTTGTGCAGTTTAAGCAGGGGAAATGGGTAACATAACAAATAGTGTCCTTGGTGGGAATGCCCTCCTTGGCACAGTACAGGAGCGCGTTCATTTCCGCGTGAATGGTGGCGATGCAGTGGCCGTCGCGCATGGTGTGGCCCACGTCGTCACAGTGGGGATTGCCCGCCACGGAGCCGTTGTAGCCCGTGGAGACGATGCGGTGGTCTTTGTTGACCAGCACGCAGCCAACGAAGGCCCGATCGCAGGTGGAGCGGCTGGCCACGATTTCCGTGATTTGCATAAAATAGGTATCCCAAGATTTTCTCAAAGCAAACCTCCTTTTCTTCAGTATAGCACGTGAGGAGGGAGTGGTAAAAGGAGTCATTATGAAACAGACATTAAACGAATTTAAAGATTTTATCGCCAAGGGCAATGTCATGGACATGGCCGTCGGTGTCATCGTCGGCGGCGCCTTCGGAAAAATCGTCACCTCCTTGGTCAACGACATCCTCATGCCCTTGATCGGCCTCTTGCTCGGCGGCATCGACCTCACGAAAATGTACGTGGCATTGGACGGAAAGACTTATGCCAATCCCGTGGAGGCGGCGGAAAGCGGCGCGCCCATTTTGGCATACGGCAATTTCCTGCAAAACGTCATCGACTTTTTAATCATCGCCTTCGTGATCTTCATGGTCATTAAAGAAATCGGCAAAATGAAAGACCGCTTCATTCACAAGGAAGAGGAAGCGCCGACGACGAAAGTCTGCCCCTTCTGTAAGGAAACGGTGCACATCGAAGCGACCCGCTGCCCCCACTGCACCGCCGTTTTGGAGGATAAGTAGTGGCTAAAGGTTTAGTGTTGGAAGGTGGCGGCGCCAAGGGCAGCTATCAGCTGGGCCTTTACCGCGCCCTTCAGGAAACAAAACCGGACATTCGCCTCGTCGTAGGCACGTCCATGGGCGCCCTGACGGGCGCCTTTATTGTTCAGAAAAACACCGACGTCTTGGCGGACATATGGCAAAAGTTCTCTCTCGAAGGGGGCAGAGAGCTGATGCTTTCTTTGGACCGGATGAAGAAGGCGCCGGACATTATTCAGGTGGCAAAAACCGCTCGCGCCGCCTTAAACTTGGACATGGCGCCTTTAAAGGAGCTGATCCATCGCCACGTGGACGAGGAGAAGATTCGCGCCTCCGAGGTGGACTACGGCCTGGTGGTCTACAGCATGACGGAAGGCAGGACGAAATATCTTTACATCGACGACATTCCCAAGGGCAAATTGAATCAATACATTTTGGCCAGCTGCGCCTATCCCGTCTTTCCGCCGGTGAAAATCGACGGCAAGCTCTATGTGGACGGCGGCGTGGGGGATAATCTGCCCTACGAAATGGTTTTGGCAAAAGGCCTCGAGCCCATCATCCTCAGGACCAATCCGCCGAAGGAAGGGGAGGTGCTTCCGAAAGAGGCCACGATCCTGGGACCCACGCGGCCCATCGCCGACACCATGCACTTCGACGCCGCCCTGGCGCCTTTACGGATGCAGCAGGGCTATCTCCACGGCAGGCGCATCCTTTCCGGTTGCGACGGCCTGGACTACACCTTCTATCCCCTGTCGGAAAAAGAAGCCTTTCGCCGCCTCAGCGAATTATTTTTCGCCCGCACGGAAGACTTCCGCTACCTGGCCGAGGCCAAGGGCAGCGGCGAGCGGGGTATTGTGGAAAATCTGTGGCCGGAGCTGGCACAGGCCCTGGAGCTTCCCGAAGACTACAGCTATAAGGCCCTATTCATCGGCCTCTTGGAAGCGCGGGGCGAGCTGCTACAGCTTCCGAAGGATCCATTCTACACCGTGGACGGCTTTTTAAAGGCCCTGGACGAGAAGAGCGACGTCCATCCCCGGGTGGTGAGCACATTGGACCGAGTGCTCTATTTGTTATTTTGCGGAAAGAGGTTGGCCATTGGATAAAAAAGATATCGCGGACCTTTTAAACAGTCGCCGTCCCGAGCCCTTGGGCATGGAGCATCGCTACGCCGTCCTCTGCCCTCTCGTGGAGGTGGAGGGCCGCTGGCACGTGATTTTTGAAAAGCGCTCCGTCCACCTGCGTAGCCACACCGGGGAAGTGTCCCTCCCCGGCGGCCGCATCGAAAAAGGCGAGACGCCGGAAGAGGCCGCCATTCGCGAGACGGCGGAGGAGCTGAGGATTTCGCCCTCCGCCTTGGAAATTTTAGGCGAAAGCGACTACCTCCTTACTCGCCAAAACCAAGCCGTGCACTGCTTCGTCGGCATCCTCCGCGGCATCAGGCCGGAGGACATTCGCCCCGAGCCCGGGGAAGTGGCTTACATCTTTACCGTGCCCCTTTCATTTTTTATGGAAACGGAGCCCGAGGTACACGCCTTGGAATTTGAAAAAATCGAAGACGACAGCTTTCCCTACGAGCTGGTGCCCTCGGACACGACGGCACGGTTCAGCAATTACAGGGACCGCATCTTCTTTTACACAGGTGCCGAGAAGGAGGAGCAAATCGTCTGGGGCTTGACGGCAAAAATTATGTACGGCGTGGCGCAACGCTTAAAGGCCGGGAAATAAATTACAAAAAGATGACATCGGCGAAAACGCCTTGCGATGAGTTTTCTGGATTGATACAATAAACTCCGCAAAAGTTACAAATTGTAACAAATCGGATTATCGACACAGAAACAAAGGAGTTTTCATCGTGATAAAAAAGACCGTCCTTCTCTCGGCATTGGCCGTGAGCTTGATCTTGCCCGCCACGGCGGAAGCAAAAACCGTCACCGTAGAGCGTGAGGGGTCCGCGCCCGCGTCCTACGAAACCGACGCCGCCACCGTCGGCGAATTTCTCTTAGAAAAAGACATTCAGCTTGAAAAGGGCACCGTTCCCTTCCCCAGTGCATCGGAAGCCCTGAAAGAAGGCGGCACCTTAAGCATTAAAAAAGGCTACACCATCACCGTCAAAGACGGCAAGCAAAGCTATACCCGCTCCACCACCTCCAACAAGGTGGCGGACATTTTAAAGGAGCTGAACATCAAGCTCGGCGAAAAAGACACGGTGACCCCTCCCATTAAGGGCACGGTGAAAGAAGGGGAAGTCCTTCGCATCAATCGCTACAAAGAGCGCACGGAAACCGTGACCCGCGACATACCCGTCAACGTGGAACGTAGAAACAATCCCGCCATGGATGCGGGAACCGAGCGCGTCGTGCAACAAGGCCAAGCCGCCCGAGTGGAAGAGACGGTACGCATCAGCACCGTCAACGGCGAAGAAACCGCCCGCCTCGTCCTCTCTTCCCGCGTCGTGAAAGACGGCAAGACGCAAATCGTGGAAGTGGGCACGAAGCCCGTGGAAAATATGATTCACGGCAAGAAATATAAAAAGAAAATCGTCATGAGCGGGACCGCCTACGATCCCAGCGCCGGCAAGTGGACCGCCTCCGGCACCCGCGCCCGCGTGGGCGCCGTGGCCGTGGATCCCCGCGTCGTGCCCCTGGGAACAAAGCTATACATTGAAAGCACCGACGGCTTCCCCACCTACGGCTTTGCCGTGGCGGAAGACACCGGCGGTGCCATTAAAGGCAAGCGCATCGACCTGTTCTATAACAGCCGTCGCGAAGCCTGCAATTTCGGTAGACGAAATGTCATCGTCTATGTTTTAGAAGATTAAGAAGACGCCTTCGGGCGTCTTTTTTTGTGCATCACCCGAGGTATAGAAAAAGCCGATAAGGTGCAATTTAAAACGAAATATTCGATGTTTAATGGGCCGTCAATGGGATAAAAATCTATAAGAAAGAAGGGATACCAATGAAAAACAAATTTTACGTTCTGGCATTAGCCCTCTGCGGTCTGTTAGCTCTTTCGGCCTGCTCGCCGAAGGCAGCCGACGAAGGCAATGCCAAGGAAGAAAACAAGACAGAAAACACCCAGGCAGCCAATGAAGAAAACAAAAACGCAGCTGAAGGTGAAGCCGACGCCACCGCCGAAGCCGGCGAGCCCACTGCGGAAAACCCCATTGTCGTAGACAAGGAAAACAAAACGGTCAAGATCTATGCCGAAGTCAATGAAAAGTACAAAAACGAATCCACCATGCACATGGTCGTTTCCAAATCCGGCAAAGAAGCCGATCACGCCATGTTTAAATCCGACGCCAAGTCCTTGGATTTCTATGACGCGCTGAACTCCTTGGGACTGAAGGCCGGCGACAACATGACCTTGGACAATGCGGGCAAAGCTCAAGTGGAAGGCGACGCCCTGGACGTCACCTTTAAATTCGACGGCAACGACAAGGAATTCAAGATCGACGAAGTCGTCGACGATTCCTCCAAGCAACCCATCGACATTCGCTTCGGCGGCAATCACGACACCCAAGAAAAATTGAACACCGGTTGCATTACGTGCCTCCTGTCCTGCCCTGCAGGCATCACCTCCAACCACACCCATATGATCGGCGACGACGAAAAAGATAAGTTCACCTTAATGTTGAATAAAGATAATGTCCCCGCCGACAAGACCCCTGTGGTTATAACCTATACTGCAAAATAATCGAGCAGAAGAAAAAGGCCCGCGAGGGTCTTTTTTTTGGTGAAATTTCCAAGTCCAGCCGTCGAAAAAAACATCGGTATCAGCTGAAAAAGATATAAAATTTTCTTCAAAAATAAAAAAACAGGTGATATAATTAGCTAAAGAGGTCGCATAAACAGAATAGGCTTCCATCTGTTGCGCAAGGGAAAAGCCTCTCAACGGATAGCAAATAAACGAGCGACGACGAGCCGGCCGCCGTTTATATCACCCGGCGGCTCAAAGAACAGGAGCGTGTATTATGAAGAAGCGATTACTGACCAAGGTACTGGCCTCCGCATTGCTGTTCAGTACACTGTCTATGACTCCGGTTTTTGCCGAAGCGAGCCCGAGTAAAGACAAGACCAAAGAGCCGAATGATACAGCTGTCGTTGAACGGATTATATCTTGCGGCGGCGGTTACATCGACGGCTACCCTGACGGAACCTTTCGTCCCGAAAAGCTCTTGACCCGTGCCGAAGCGGCTGCTCTTATAGCCAAGCTGCAGCACCTGCCATTGACGGACAAGAGAGCCGACACGTCATCCTATGTGGACGGGTGGTACAATGCCTACATTAACGCCGTCGTGAAGAGCGGCTATATGAAGGGCTATCCCAACGGCGCCTTTGAGCCCAACGAGCCTATTATGCGCGGGGAATTTGCCAAGGTTCTCAGCGGCTTTTTAAGCGGAAAAGCGGCACCGAGTCCCTTTAAGGATATGGAAGGCAGCTGGGCAAAGGAAGCCGTGGACATGGTTTATGCCCAAGGCATTATTAAAGGCTATGAAGACAATACTTTCCGCCCCACATGCGACGTAACCCGCGCCGAGGCGGTGGCTATGTTAAACCGCACCTTTAAGATTAAAAAAGCGACCGATGGAAAAATTTCCTTCTCTGATGTTTCGGAGGGCCACTGGGCTTACGATGACATCTTATCTGCAGCGGGGTACAGGTAAATAAAAATCGACGTCACGATGACGTGGCGTCGATTTTTTATGTGCTTATAAAGCTCAGGACGTTTATTTCTCGGCGATGTGGCTTTTAATGGCGTCGTTGGCCAGCTCTTTGGGAAGGAGATAGGCCTGAGGCAAGTCTTTGTAAAAGATGTAAACGAAGTTTTCGTGTTCTTCGGCGTAGCGAATGTCGTCGTAGGCGATGAAGAGGTTTTTGTCCTTCAAGCCCTTTTCGTCGATAAGGACGGTGTGTTTGCCGATGGGCAGATCCTTTTCCATTTTTTTGATCAGCTGCTTCAGTCTTCTCTTCATGCTGCGATTAAAGAAGAATTGGTAGAGAAAGGGCCACAGCACCAGGGCCACGGCCAAGGGCAAGAGCCCCATAATCGGCCGCTTCGTCGCGACGTAAAAGATGCCGATGGCCAAATAAACGGCGATGGGCGTAATCATTTGTATGCGCATGGTTCGTTTCGCCGTGGGATTTTTTTTAAATAGATGCCACTGATAGGTAAAGTAGTCTTCCTCGGTGACGGTAAATGTTTCTTTCATAGTGCCTCCTTATGAATGTATTGTACTGAAGGAAATGGCCCTTGGCAAGGTGTTTAAAGGGCTTAAACGTGGTAATATAGACTGTAACAGAAGGAGGGGATTGTGTGGCATATGTAGAATTTATCGAGTCGACGAAGACCTACGGCACGGGCGCGACCAAGACCGTAGCCAACGACAAGATTTCTTTTTCCATCGAAAAGGGGGAATTTGTCGTCATCGTCGGTCCGTCGGGGGCCGGAAAGTCGACGATTTTAAATATATTAGGCGGCATGGACACCAACGATTCGGGCCAAGTGCTGGTAGACGGCAAGGACATCGCCGCCTTTTCCGACAAGGAGCTCACCACCTACCGCAGAAACGACGTGGGCTTTGTCTTTCAATTTTACAATTTGATTCCCAATTTAACGGCTCTGGAAAATGTGGAGCTGGCCAATGCCATTGTGGACGACGCCTTGGACGCGGAGATGATTTTAGACCGCGTGGGCCTGGGCGAGCGGCTGAACAATTTCCCGAGCCAATTATCCGGCGGAGAGCAACAGCGGGTGGCCATCGCCCGCGCCTTGGGAAAAAATCCTAAGCTGCTCCTTTGCGACGAGCCCACCGGGGCCTTGGATTATAAGACGGGGAAGAAGGTGCTGCTGCTTTTGGAAGAGAGCTGCCGCAAGCACGATCACACCCTCATCGTCATTACCCACAATCGTGCCATTGCCGATGCGGCGGATCGGGTCATCGAAATTAACGACGCCAAGGTGCGGGCCATGTACTTAAACGAACACCCCACGCCTATTGAAGAAATCGAGTGGTAGTATGAGTCCGAGACAAAAAGATTTTTTACGGGAGATCACGGGGCACAAGATGCGCTTTTTCTCCCTGGTGGCCCTGGTGCTTTTAGGGGTCTTTGTCCTCGTGGGACTTACGGTGACAGGGCCCGTGATTCGCCGCACCGTGGCCGATACGCTGGCGAAGTCCAATGCCTACGACCTGCGCCTGTCCGTCAGCGACGGCCTCAAGGACGAGGATCTGCGCCTGATTAACGATCTGGACGGCGTAAGAGAGAAGGAGTATTTTCACACGGGCTATTTGACCACCAAGGAATTAAAGACCGTCTATCTGTCGTCCCTGCCGAAGCGGATCAGTAAGCCCGTTTTAAAGGAAGGCCGCCTGCCCCGGACCAAGGACGAAATTTTGCTGGACCCCACCCTAAAGGACACCTACAGGCTTGGGGATGTCGTGGTCTTCGATAAAGAGGAGAATCCCTTCGACGAGGACGCCCCCGCCATGATGGAGGGCTATCAATACAAGGTGGTGGGCTTTGCCACGAGCCCTGTCTTTTTAGACAAGAGCGACAAGGGCACCACGACCAAGGGCGACAAGATCGACGGCTACGGCTACGTCCTGCCCTCGGCCTTTAAGGACCCGACCGTCACGGAGGTCCATTTTCTCTTCGACGATTTAAAGGGCGTGGCTGTTTACAGCGAGGATTTCAAGGCGATCAATGCCGCCCGCAAAAAGGAGCTTCACCGTTTGTTTAAGGACCGGGGCGAGGCCCGTCTGGACGCTCTTTTAGCGGACAAGCGCGAGGATATTCGCGACGGAGAAGAGGACATTTTAGAAGGCTACGACGAGCTGGACCGCGGAAAGGAAAAGCTCGACGAAGGAGAAAAGAAGCTGGACGACGGCGCCCGCACCCTTCGGGACAATCGCGCCCGCTTCGATCTCGCCATACGCCAAGGGGAAGGCCGCCTGGCCGATTCCCGCAAGAAGCTGGCCCAAGCGCGAAAGAGCATGCTCTTTCAAGAGGATCAGTTGTCGGCGGGTGAAAGGGCCTTTTTAGACGGCAAAAACGCCATTGCCGCCGCCATGGCGGAAATTAAAACCAAAGAGGCGAAGGCGAGCGGTATGCCCGGCGAAATCGAAACGGCGCTGGATTTAATCGCCAAGGAACAGGCGGCTCTTAATGATGCAAAGAAAATGCTCGACGCCGGTCAGCTACCTCCCGTCAGCCTGCCCGAGCTGCCCTACACCGACGAGGACATGGCCCGGGCGAAGGCGTTCGTCGCCTCCAAGGGCGATGTCGCCGCAAAGAAAGCTGCGGTAAAGGAAAAGGCCGCGGCCATGAAGGCGGCGGATAAAGAGCTCCTGGACGCCAAGGTCGCCCTTATCGCCACAGGCGTGGACGGGGACAAGATTCAAGAGCAGATCGACGCCTTGGACAAGAGTCTGGCGGCTTTAAACGAAGAAAAAGAAACGTCGGCGGACGGCCGGGCCGTGAGCGAAAAAATTCGCCGCGCTGAAAAGGACAAGGCCGCTCTGGAAGAGAAGCTGAAAAATCCCGCCTATGTGGCGGCCAAAAAATCCGTTGACGAAAAGAAAAAGGCCGCCGAGGATGCGGAAGCCGCCTTTGCCGCCGCTACCTCCGATGCGGGCGCCGCGGATGGGCGGATAAAGGAGGCGGAGGAGAAAATCCGCCGCCAAAACGATGCCCTCGCCGCCCGAGATGCCGCCGTAAAGAAAATGGCGGATAACCAAAAGACCCTTCGCTCGGAAAAAGAAGCCCTGGAAGGTGCGAAAAGAGATCTGGCTGAAAAAGAAGCCCTGCTTTTGAAAAAGAAGGAAGAGACGGAAGCGGGCCGTGCCAAAGCCGAAGAAGGGCTGAAGGCCATCGAAGCGCACAAGGCCGATCTTCAATCGAAGGAAGCGGAACTGAAGGAAAAAGAAAAGACCTTGGTTCAAGGCAAGGCCGCCATTCTCGCCGCCAAGGATCAATTAAAAGAAGGGGAAGCGGGCTACGAGGCCGGCGCCAAGGAGCTGGATCAGAAAAAAGCTGAGGGCGAAACGAAGCTCGACGCCGCCTACGACGAGCTTATGGCCGGGCGAAAGGATTTAGATGAAGCCCGTGCCACTTATGAAAAGAAGCGAGACGACGCCCTGAAGGATTTGGTCAAAGGCCAAGAGGACGTGGATCGGGCCAAGGAAATCCTGACAATTTTGAAAAAGCCCGAGTACAAAATCACTCCCGTCAACGAAGAAATGCGCACCTTCGTCTTTTTGGACTACGGCAATCGGGTGGACAAGCTTTCCGCCGTCTTTCCCGTCTTTCTCTTTGCTATCGCCATGCTCCTCGCCTCCACGGTCATGAACCGCATGGTAGACGACGACCGCATGATCATCGGCACCTACAAGGCCCTGGGCTATTCCAACGGTGCCACCCGACAAAAGTATTTGCGCTTCGGCACCTTGGCCGCACTAATCGGCGGCATTCCCGGCGCCTTTTTAGGAAACTACGTACTGAGCCGGGTCATCGCCGACGGCTATTTGGCCAGCGGCATCTTCGACAAGCTGTCCATTTCCCTGTATCCCGTGCAAATCCTCGTCGCCATCGTCATCGGCATGGTGGCCACGGGTCTGGTGGCCTATGTGAGCGTGGCGCGCAGCCTGAGGCTGAAAACCGCCGCCCTCCTCATGCCCAAGCCGCCGGCCAAGGGCACGCGGATTTTCCTCGAACACTTTAAAGGCCTGTGGAGCCGCATGTCCTTCTTCCAAAAGGTCACGGCCAGGAATCTTTTCCGCGACAAAAAGCGCATGGCCATGACCATTGTCGGCATCATGGGCTGCGTGGCCCTCTTGGTCCTGGGCTTCGGCATTCGCACCTCTGTGGACGGCTTGGTGGAAAAACAATTCGACGTACTGAACCGGTACGACCACATTATTTTCTACGAGCCCCTTTTGAATAAAAAGGATCACAAGGCCTACGAGGAAAAAATCGCCAAGGACAAAAACATTCGCGCCAAGGCATCGGCCTATGTGGAAAGCGTCACCGTGGATGACGAGGGCTATATCGATCAGCCCGTCACCATGATCGTGCCCGAAAATGAAAAGGAACTGAAAAAACTCATTACCCTGAGAAATCGGAAGACCGGCAAGGACATTCCCTTAAAAGGCGCGGTGATTACGGAAAAGCTCGCCGCCATTAAAAAGTTGAAGGTAGGCGACAGCATCCGGATCAAGGATGCCGACGACGAGGTTTACGACGTACCCGTCGCCGCCATCGCCGAAGCCTACGCCGGCCACTCCATGTATATGGACGAAGGAAGCTACGAAAAAATCTTCCGCAAAGCCTATAAGGCCAATGCCGATTTGGTAGAAACCAAGGGAGTCGATGTGTCGTACTACAAGGACTTCGAATCCGTCGTGGCCTTTACCGGCATCGGCGACATGCGCGAAATGGTGGATGAAATCGCCGGCAATATAAACTTCATCGTCCTCGTCATTTTGGCCGCCTCCTCCACCTTGGCGGTGGTGGTCATCTCCACTTTGACGAACATCAATATCGAAGAGCGGCGCCGGGAAATCTCCACCATACGGGTCCTGGGCTTCTATCCGAAGGAAGTGACCCGCTATATTTACAGAGAGACCGGCGTCTTGACCGCCGTGGGGATTCTGTTGGGCTTTATCGTGGGCAAGGGCATGCATCTTTTGGTCATTCGCGTGGTGGTGCCCGACTTCGCCATGTTGGATCCCAGTCTGGGCCTTTTAAACTACCTCTTGCCCGCCGTCATCACCTTGATTATTTCGGCAATCCTCATGGGCTACTTCCACAAAAAACTTCAAACCATCGACATGGTGGAGGCCTTGAAGAGCGTGGAATAATTTGACCGACGGCAGCTGTAGTGATAGGATAGTAGGACAGAAAAAGGGCCAATGCGCCCTTTTTCATTTGTCTAAAACAACAGGAGGTGACCGATGGAAGAAAACAGAATGGGTTATGAACCCATACCGCAGCTTTTAATGCGCATATCCCTGCCCATTGCCCTGTCCATGCTCGTTCAGGGCCTGTACAATATCGTGGACAGTATCTGGGTGTCGCGGGTGGGCGAAAAAGCCCTGGCCGCGGTGAGCGTGGCCTTTCCATTGCAAATGCTCATTACCGCCTTTGCCATCGGCGTCGGCGTGGGCATGAACGCCCTTTTGAGCCGCCACCTGGGAGCGAAAAACTTTCGGGAAGCCAATCTCTGCGCTCAACACGGCCTGCTCTTGAGCATGATCGTGGCCCTGATCTTTGCCCTCTTCGGCACCATGACGGCACCGAAGCTCGTGGCCATGCAAACCGCCGATTCCGAAATCATAAAAGCAGGGGTGCGCTACCTAAACATCTGCTTCCTATTCAGCATCGGCATCTGCGGCCAAATCTGCATGGAGCGGCTCCTGCAGTCCACGGGCCTCGCCCTTTACAGCATGTACACCCAGCTCTTCGGCGCCGTCCTCAACATCATCCTGGATCCCTTCCTTATATTCGGTTGGGGCTTCTTCCCGGAAATGGGCGTCACCGGCGCGGCCATCGCCACGGTCACCGGACAAATCCTCGCCTTCTTCTTCGGCCTCTATCTAAACTTTAAGCGGAATAGGGAAGTCAATCTGAAACAAGATCGCTTCCATATAAACGGAGCCATCGTCAAAGGCATATTAGCCGTGGGCATTCCCTCGGCCATTATGATATCCGTCAACTCCGTTTCTGTCTTTCTCATCAACGCCATCCTCGCCGTCTTCGGCTCCGCCGCCGTGGTGGCTCTGGGCATCTATTACAAAGTGCAAAGCTTCATCTTTATGCCCATCTTCGGCGTGAACAACGGCCTGGTCCCCATCATCGCCTACAATTACGGCGCCGGGCATCGGGAGAGGATTTACGAAGTCATCAAGCTGTCCTACAAAGTGGCCCTGATCTTTATGGGCCTGGGCTTTCTCATCTTCCAAATCTTCCCTGCACAGCTCATGGGCTTTTTCGATCCCTCGCCGGAACTTTTGTCCATCGGCGTCGTGGCCCTCAGGATCATTTCCATCTCCTTTATCTTCGCCGCCGTAAGCATCATCAGCTCCGGCATCTTTCAATCATTGGGAAACGGCATCCTCAGCATGATCGTCAACCTGGTTCGCCAGCTGATTCTTATCGTGCCCTTGGCCTATCTCTTCTCGAGAACCGGCGTCCTCACCTACGTGTGGCTCGCCTATCCCATTGCCGAGCTGATCGCCATGTTTATCGCCGTCGCCTTTATGAAAAAAGTCAACGACGAAGAAATCAAGCCCATCGCGGAAAACGAATAGAATATTTCAATAGAAATGAATTCGGTATAGGTAAAATATATATATGTATTATAAGGGCTATTAGCTTGAAGGCTAATAGCCCTTATAATATAATGATCGTGAAAGAGCAAACGATTACATAAAGAAAGTTCCGCTTCATAATAAAGGATGGTGGAAAATGGAGGGCAGAACATCGCCGCTTTTAAAGACCAACGATATTAAAAAAAGCTTTAACCACGTGAAAGCTTTGCGCGGAGTGAGCATTTCTGCGTACGCCGGGCAAGTATTGGCAATTGTCGGAGATAACGGGGCAGGGAAATCGACTTTAATCAAGATACTATCCGGCGCCATTAGCCCGGATAGCGGTACGATTGAGATTGACGGTGAAGTTTATAATAAATTAAATCCAAAACTTGCAGGAGATATTGGTGTATCGACAGTTTACCAAGACTTAGCTTTAGGAGACACGATGGATGTCACTTCAAATCTATTTCTCGGACAAGAATTTTCAACCTGTGGATTTTTAAAAAAAAAGAAGATGCAAGCAAAAGCTGAAGAGCTTTTGAAGGAATTAAAAATTGATATTTCAGATGTCACTTTACCTGTCGGCAATCTGAGCGGAGGGCAGCGACAGGGCGTGGCCGTTGCTCGCTTGATCTACAAAGGTGGCAAGTTATTAATTTTTGATGAGCCGACGGCAGCCATGGGAGTAAATGAATCTAATGCAGTTTTAGAATTGATAGAACGGCTAAGAGAGCAAGGTTTTGCGGTTATCATCATCAGTCATAATATGGCACAAGTGTTTCAAATTTCGGATCGAATCTGTGTAATGAGACAAGGAAAGGTAATGAGCGAATTGAAAACCAAGAACACGACCATGGATGAAGTTGTGGGCTTAATTACTGGTTCAGTTACGGAGAGGGCGTGAATACATTAGAATGAGGAAGTCAACATTAAAAAAGCATTCATATGTACTTATTTTATTCGGGGTGTTGCTTGCCCTGATCATTGCCCTTTCTATTGCATCGCCTTATTTCCTATCATGGAAAAACGCTCGAAACATCTTAAATCAGTCCGCCATGTATTTGATTCTTTCAATCGGCATGACTTTTGTCATTTGCGCCGGTCAAATTGATTTGTCCGTGGGTGCAATCATTGGTTTTGTCGGAGTCAGTGTGGGGCTTCTTATTAATCGTGGCGTATCGCCGATTACAGCTATTTTGATTGGTTTGTTTATCGGAGCTTTGCTGGGCGCCTTTAACGGTCTGTTTGTTGCTTATGGGAAAATCAATTCTTTTATAGTGACCTTAAGTACGATGACCATTTTACGGGCAGTGACGTTGATTTTAACAAACTCAAGCTCCGTGTTCGGTTTTGGAGATGTTATCACGTTTTTAGGCAGTGGTAATGTGGGTCCGATCAACATGCCGATTTTTATATCCATGGTGGTTGTCATCATAGGTGGTATTCTTTTACATCGTACAGTTTTCGGAAACTATTCTCTGTTTTTAGGAACGAATGAAATAGCGCTAGGACGAGCGGGGGTCAATGTCAAGAAATATAAAGTGATGATATTCACTTTATGTGGATTTTGCGCAAGCATAGCAGGGTTAATTGTGATGGCTAGATTAAACTCAGCGGAGCCCTTGGCAGGACAAGGATACGAAATGGATGCAATAGCAACGTCTATCCTTGGCGGAACAAGTATTCAAGGAGGAAAAGGAAATATTATCGGAACAATCCTCGCTTGTTTAATTTTAAATGTCATGAAAAATGGATTGACACTACTTGCGATTCCCTCACATTATCAATCGATAGTGACCGGCTTTATTTTACTAATTTCAGTTTTAGTGTCAGAAACCAGTCGGAGAAGAAGGAGTGAAGTCTAAATGAGAAAAAACCTATTATCACTGGGCGCAATCGCCATGGACATCGTATTAAATACGAATCAGCTTCCTGAAGACGATGGCTTCTCTTTTATAACAAATGAGATAACTTTACCCGGAGGAAGTGCCTCTAATGTATCGGTTTCCGCATCTAATCTTGGTTTGAATGTTTTTCAAACAGGAAAAATAGGCGATGATGAGCTGGGAAAGGAATTTCTCAAAACATTAGAAGAAGATGGAGTTGATTCACGGCACATTGTTGTGAAGAAAAAGGGAACGACGCTTCACACGTATATTATCGTTGTACCTGGTGGGAAACATTGTATTTTTGCAAATACCGGGGATACGGTAACAACTCTTCTGCCTACAGAGCTGGAAAAAGGCATAATGGACGAGATGGACATTTTTTACACGGATATGTTCTCTTCAAAGGCCGCGTTATGGTTAGCTAAAAAAGCAAAAGAGCAGGACAAGCCCATTCTATACAACATGCAATGTGTTCCATCTTTTATGGAGCAATGCGGCACGAGTGAAGATGAGATTCGTCAAATGATTGGAATGTCCACTGTTTTTGTAAGCGGACCCGACGGTTACTATGAATTGACAGGGGAAACTGACTATAGAAAAGCAATGCGTACGATTTATCGAAAATACAAAGTAGAGGATGGTGTTATTTGCACTAATGGAAAGGAGGGATCTGTATGGTTTGATGGAGATGAGTATTTTATGCCTGCCTACATAATTGAACCGGTTGATACGACCGGTGCGGGAGATTGCTTTTTAGGTGGCTTATTATATGCTTATTTTCAAGAAGGAATGGAAAAGCCGGAGGCATTAAAATTTGCGAATGCTTCGGCTGCGATTAAATGTTTAAATGCAGGACCGAGGAGTCGTACAAGTGTTCAGGAAATAAATGAGTTCAAAGAACTCAAGATGAAACTTTAATAATATGATCCATTGGGAGGAATAAAGATGAAAAGGAAATTGATTGGGATTGTCATGTGTATAGCATTAATGGCTATGATGGTATCTTGTAGTGCGCCAAAAGATAATGATGCGAAAAACAATTCACAAGAGGCAACGACAAATAGTGAAAATCAAGCAACTGAACAAAATGAAGTTACTGAAGATACAGAATTTGAAAAAGCAGTAGCCAAAGTAAACAAAGATCTAGAACCGCTTCCTGAAAAGGACTCTGGGAAAAAACTAGCAGCTATTGAAAGTACTTTATCGAATTCCTTCTGGGTAACCATGAAAGAAGGCTACGAAGATACGGCCAAAGAATTTGGTGTAACAATCGATGTACAAGCAACAGATTCCGATACTGATACTTCGGGACAATTGAACATTCTGAACAATATGTTGGTCAAAGATTACGAAGCGATTGCTGTCTCCCCGCTGACGGAAGATAGTCTGATTTCAGGAATAACAGCAGCAAATAAAGACGGAGTTAAAATCATTACAACCGGTAATGAAGTAAATGAAGAAATGTTGGAAAAAGCCGGCGGAAAATTGGATTCCAAGGTAACAGTCGACTTCCATGGCCAAGGCGCTATGGGAGCAGAGTATATTATTGATAAAGTAGGCGGAAAAGGCAAAGTCGCCGTCATTGCAGGTAACGAAGGCGGAACGCAAGCAGATGCACGTCGCGATGGTGCTAAGGAAGCTTTTGAAAAAGCGGGAATGGAAATTGTCGATGTAAAGCAATGTGATTTTGATGCACAAAAGGCATACGATGCAACGACAGCCATTATTGAAGCTAATCCTGACATTGTAGGCATTACATGCGGAAATGACGATATGGCACTGGGCGTTATCCGTGCACTTGAAGAAAAGGACATGAAGGACAAAGTCCTTGTGGTTGGCGTAGACTTCACTGAGGAAGCAAAAGACTCCATCAAGAAGGGCGTTTATGATGCGACCGTAGCAATGTCTCCCTATCTAATGGGTCGACAATCGGTAATCATCATGTTAAAAGCACTGGAAGGACAAGATGTATCTACAGTAGGCGATGGAAGTCCCATGGTATTGGTAGATAAACAAAACGTGGATCAAATGGATGATTGGAAATAGTATTATAGTTAAAAAACCAGGGCTGCCAAGCATAAGATTGAGTTTGTTTGGCAGCCTCAATTTTTAAATGAGGTGTAAATGATGTATAAAAAAATACTGGGCGGCTTGATTGGTGCCGGTGCCGGCGATGCAATGGGAGCTGCCACGGAAGGTAGAAGTAGGGAAAGAATCATCGAATATTTTGGACATGTAGTAACCGATTTTGAAAAACCTCCTATGGATACTTTTGGAGCGGGAAATGAACCGGGTCAACTGACAGATGACTTCAGCTCCGCCTATTTTGTTGCAAGACACATAGTCGACAATGGAGGGGTTGTCACAGCAAAAGTGGTTCAAGAAGCCTTGATCGATTGGTCCGGGCATGCTGTTTTTTTCGATCGCTTTGCCGGTCCGACGACAAGGCTTGCTATCAGAAGATATAAAGGCGAAGAAATTAAAGATACCGGAGGAGTGAAGCTGGTTACAAGACAGGCCACCAATGGTGCGGCAATGAAAATCTCACCGATCGGCCTCTTAGACGCAGGAGACGTAGATAGAGCCATTCAAGATGCCGTCACTGTAACTATGGTCACCCACGATAATTACTTAGCCCTATCCGGTGCTTGTGCAATTGCAGCGGCGGTCAGTCGGGCAGCTACCGAAGAGGCGGATATGTACCAAGTCTTAAAGGCCGGATTATATGGCGCAAGAGAAGGTGAGTATATCGGCAAGCAAATTGCCAGAGATGTCGCGGGACCCTCGGTTATAAAACGAATGGAAATGGCCATTGACATAGGTTTAGGCGTAGGAACACCTGAAGAAAAAATGATCGAGATCTCTGATAGGATAGGTATGGGATTGCACGTATCTGAAGCAATCCCTTCAGCCTTTGGTCTTTTTGCAGCAAATAACGGAGGTGCATTGTCGTCTATTGTGGGCGCTGTCAATGCCGGCTACGACACCGATACCGTTGCGACGATGGCAGGTGCCTTAGCGGGAGCTTTAAATGGATCGGATGCCTATCCTGACCATTTCTTGCCCACATTGGAAAAGGCAAATCACTTAGAGATTGAAAAACTAGCAAGGGATTTGACAGAACTTGCAAAAGACCGTAAATAAATCAGGGAGGCTTCCATGAATGAAAAAATATTAGGCTGTATTTTAGGAGCGGCTGTCGGCGACGCCATGGGTTCAGCAACTGAAACAAAATCAATTAATCAAATTAAAGAGTTTTTTGGCGATAGGGTAACTTCCTTTAAGCAACCGCCGGATGATACATTGGCGAGAGGGAGAAAGGCCGGTCAAATTACTGATGCATTCAGCATTCCGTATATCTTAACGGAACACCTCATTAAAAGCGGCGGAAAAATGTCGCAAAAGATAGCTGAAGAGGCTTTGTTGGAATGGGGCGACACGGAGTACTTTGAACCTTTTGCGGGAATGACGACACGAAGCGTTGTAAATCGTCTGCGAAACGACGCCTCCATGGGAACATGGGCCCATGCGGGAAGGCTAGGAACTAAAATATTTAAAAGTCATTACTATGCATTGTCTTCAAATGGAGCGGCTAGTAAAGCCTATCCTGTGGCCATATTAAGCAAAGGTAATAATGATGAGGCGATTAATAATACAGTGGAATTAACCATGGCTTCACATGACGATCCCTATAGTATATCGGGCGCTTGTGCTGTTTCGGCAGCTATATGTGAATCTTTAAAGGATCAAACAAACTTACAAAAGGTCATTCAAAGCGCCATAGACGGAAGTATCAAAGGTGAAGAGCTTGCCCGCAATAGAAAAGACGTTTGGCTTTACCCCGGGCCATCTGTAACTAAAAGAATCCACATGGCAATTCAGATAGCGACACATAATGGGAAGAAAGAAGAGTTAATTAATGAATTGAGAGAGAGAATAGGAAGCGGACCTGCCATCTCTGAATCCGTTCCTATCGCACTTGGAATCATCCTTGTAAATGAAGGCGATACCATGGAAAGCATATATGATGCTGTGAACATAGGAGATGAGACCAGTTCCATTGCCTGTATTGTGGGAGCGATCGTAGGTGCTTATAACGGTTATGACAGTATCACCGACGGCTATTTGGAGATTATCGAAAAAGAAAATCAAGTTGATATAAAAAGACAAGTCTCTGAGCTTGAAAGCTTGATAGTGAATATTTAGTGCTTGCTGAAAAATTGCCATCCCATTGGAAAAGGCTATGTTATTTTAAGAGACAGGAATGAGATACTAAACGATGGGACTGAATTATGAATTTAGGAATTGGGAAAATTGCTTATTTCTTGATTAGCTAAGGGGATGAAACAGGGTTGCGTTGATTTAGATTTTAGGAATATGTTTTCTAAATTCTCTAAACAATTAATCGTACATGAGGTGAAAAACAACTTTTAAACTATATAGGTAAATCTATCGGCTGAAAGAAATTTCAATACCTTCGAAAAACCGCTGTTTACCTTTTTTCCGGGTTGTCGGCTTCTTGACGGTCTCGGTTGGGATTGCTATAATTCAATAGAGGTTGAAATCCATCATCCGACAAAAAACGATTTTTTCCCCGATCATATCCGCCTACGGATAGGACTCAGTATGTATGAAGGAGTTGTAGAAATGGGAAGACAGTTCAAGTATTTTCTGAAACAAGGCGTCGGCGCTCCCCCCGTCACCTGCGTTAAAAAAGGTGACGAAGTTAAGCGCGGCCAAGTGATTGCCGATTACGAACCGGAAAAATTAAGTGTACCGCTACACACATCCGTCACCGGCAAGGTTGTCGACGTTCAAGAAGATTACATCATCGTCGAACAAACCGATACATCCGACGATTACGTCAAATTAGAAGAAGGCAAGGATGCTGCCGAAACCGTTCGTCGCGCCGGTATTTTAGGCATGGGCGGCGCAGGCTTCCCCGCTTACGTCAAATTAGGTACGGATTTACACAAGGGCGGCTTCATTCTTTGCAACGCAGCTGAATGCGAACCGATCCTCGAACACAACATGACCCAAATCATGGAAGAAACCGACGCTCTCTTAGACGGTATGCGTATCGCCATGGAAGCAACCGGTGCCGACAAGGGGATTATCGGTATTAAGTTAAAACACAAAGAAGAAATCAAACATATTAACGGCATCTTAAAGGAAAAGGGCATTAAAGACATTCGCATCTTACCCCTTCGCAACATCTACCCCGTCGGGGAAGAACGTGCGCTGGTTCGCGACACCATCAATGTCTTGATTCCCCCGGGAGGACTCCCCGCAGCAGCTGACGCCGTGGTCTTTAACGTAGAAACCCTCTGCGCCATCGCTCACGCCGTCAACGACTTAAAACCCTGTATCGACAAATACGTCACCATCGCCGGCAAGTTCAAGAAATTCAAGAATAAAGGGGACAAGGAAATTATTCATATTCCCTACGGCATGATGATCGACGATATTATCGAAGATTTCGGCGGCTTGGATGAGCCCATCGGCGAAATCTTAATCGGCGGACCCTACACCGGTCGTCGCAACAAAGAAAACAACGCTATCTACAAATTATACGGCGGCGTGACCGCAACGGAACCCTTTGAAAAGGCAAAAGGCCCCATGGGCATCATTCAATGTGCCTGCGGTCCCTGCAAGGAAAGATTGTATGAAATCGCTCAATCCTTAGGCCAAGAACCCATTGACTACCGCGTATGCAAGAATGCCGTCGAACAAAAGAACGGCACCTACAAGTGCAAAGACCCCGGAAACTGCCCGGGTCAAGCGGAACACATCTTGGCATTTAAGAAACAAGGCTGTGAATCCGTCCTCATCGGTCACTGCTCCGACTGCACCAACACGGTTATGGCATCGGCACCGAAGGCCGGTCTTGAAGTACACCACGCAACCGACACGCCCCTGAGAACCATGGGCCGTCCGTTGATCCGTTACTTCGACGAACACGTTCTTTAATTCGGTTTTATAAGAAAGGGAGGAGACTATGGGTATAGGTCCTTCGACAAAAGAGACTAGTTTACACCACTTCAGAGATCCGATGGTGGATGTTCTTGGTCAAGACACTGACATCGACTTTCAAGGCGTCGTCATCGTAGGCACGCCCCAAGATAACGAAGACAAGTACTTCGTCGGCACCCGCGCCGCTTCTTGGATTGAAGGCATGCGCACCGACGGCGTCATCCTCTCCGCAGACGGTTGGGGCAACTCCCACGTGGACTTCGCCAATACCTGGGAAGAACTGGGTAAGCGCGGCATTCCCACTGTCGGCGTCACATTCCAAGGAAAACAAGCGTCGTTTGTCGTTAAAAACAAATACATGAACACGCTGGTGGATATTAACAAATCCGAACAAGGCATCGAGACGGAAGTCGTCGGCGAAAACAATGTCGACGAAATGGACGCTCGAAAAGCCGTGGCCCTCTTGAAATTAAAAATTCGAAAAGAAGGTCGCAAGTAAATCAAATGAGAGCCCGACTGTGCGTCGGGTTCTTTTTTGTGCCCTTGAATCGTAAAGAAGAACAAATTATAATAATTAGAGTAGAACTTTAAGGCAAAAGGAGGAATTACCATGCCCTTTATTCACGTCGAATTAGTCGAAGGCCGCTCGGACGAAGCCAAGGCAAAGATCGCAAAGGAAATTGTGGAATCGGTCCACAAACACGCCGGCGCACCGAAGGAACACATCCACGTGGTCTTTCAAGATATGAAGCGCAGCGACTACTATAACGAAGCATAAGGCGAGGCGAATCGCATCGCAAGAAGAATCGGGCAGCTGCCCGATTTTTTTGTGGGAAAAACAAAAAAAGACGCCCGCAGGCGTCTTGTGGAATGATTTACTTGTCGTCTTGATGTATTGTTTCTCGATCTTATTTTCTGTCCCGCTCGTCGGCAAGAAGCCGGCGGATCAAGAGGACGATAAGGACGAAAGCGGCGACACCGAAAGCTCCTTGAGCGATTAAAACGAGTAGACCGAGTCCTTGTAACATACTATCCCTCCTTGAATGAAAGTGTTACCTATTTTGTGAAATTCAATCTTGATGATTTTTCCTTTGGTCTTTTCTGTCCCGCTCGTCAGCGAGAAGCCGGCGAATCAAGAGGATGACGAGGCAAAGAACGAGGGCGAGGGCGATAAAGCCCGCCATTAAAACGAAAATCTTCATTAGTGCCTCCTTGTAAAAAATGGGACCTTTCGTAAAAGAAATGATATCTTTTACTCATTATACTCCCATCTGTCGGGGGGTGGCAATAGAAGATTCCCTCAGGCTTTGATGCGCTTGCCGTCTTTAAAGACGGTGATTTGCTCCCGGTCCATTTCTTCCAAGAGCTCCACGGCGTATTTCCGCGAGGTGTCCAGGGCGTTGCGGAAATCTCCGAGCTTCAGCTCGCCGGCCTCGTCGATCATGGCGAGAGCCGTATCCACGGCCTTATCCCAATAGTCTTTGTGGACATAGCCGGAAGGCAGGGCGATGAGGGCGCCGGTTTCCGTCATAAATTTTAAAATCTGTTCGTATTTCTTGCCGATGCGCTTCAGATCGTCGCCTGTGGCGCCTTCGTAGCCGCCGCGCTTGGCGATGGTTTCCGCCGATTCCCACTGCTTTTCCTGTTCCGGGGTGAGGGTGGCGGTAAATCCCGTCTCTTCTACGCGCATGCCGTGGTCCACCAGGCGCTTTTGATCGTAGAAGGTGCGGATAAAGGCCTCGATGAGCTTGTCGTCCTTGGTGTGTTCCGTCTCCGTCAGCTGTTGGCGAAAGGCCTGCTTGGGCATGCCCGTTTCCAGGGGAAATTCCTCGTGGTAGCGGGACAGAATGGCACGTGCGCTTTCAAAGACGCCTTCGATGACGTCCTTGTGGGCGCAGATCTCGTCGGTGAGGGGCACCGCCGTCTTCTCCGCCAAGAGTTTATCCATTGCCTCATCCCAGCGGGCCTTCGTAAAGCCCAAGGACAGGGCGAGGGCGCGGTCCGAAAGGTAGCGGTAGCGGTTTTCAAGAAGGGCGAGAGCCACGCGGGTGGTATCGTCCGCCTCTTCTTTTTGCTTGAGCACCTCCACCACCTCGGGGTCACGCCGCTTGTGGCGCTTGGGCCGAATCTCCAGGACTCGACCCCCGGCGATGCTGATGACCGGGGAGAAGAAGCGCAGCACAAAGGGATCGCCGGTGCGCAGGGGAATGGGCTCTTCCATGCGCAGCTGGCCGTAGGCTTTTTCGCCGGGATTTAATTCGTCGATGCCGAAGAGAATGATGCGGGCGATGACTTCGCCGCTGCCGTAGTTCATGTGGACGCGGGAGGAATTTTCCATGACCCGGTCCGTGGAGTCGAACATGGTAACGGCCACATCCACCTGCTCCGTGACGGGGAGGGAGTCCTTCGGCGCCAGGACGTCGCCGATTTCGATATCGTCTTTTTTCAGGGTTAAATTCAAGGCCACCCGCTGGCCGCCGTAAGCGGCATCCACATCCTTGGAGTGGACCTGGATGGAGCGGACCGTGGTTTCTTTCATGGCGGGGTAGAGCATGAGGAGGTCGCCTTTTTCGATGCAGCCCTCCACCAAGGTGCCGGTGATCACCGTGCCGTGGCCGGCCACGGAAAAGACCCGGTCGATGGGCAAACGGGCCAAGGCCTTTTCGTGGTCCGGCTCTTCGCAGGTTTCCGCCATATCCAGGAGGGTTTCCTTTAACTGCTCGATGTTTTCACCGGTGTAGGCGGAGACGGGGATCAGGGGCGCATCTTCCAAAAAGCTTCCCTTCACCATGTCTCTTACTTCATCTTCGATGAGGGGTACCAGTTCCTTGTCCACCAAGTCGATTTTCGTGAGGACCACGATGCCTTTTTCCACGCCGAGGGCCTTGACGATTTCAAAGTGCTCCCGGGTTTGGGGCATAATGCCTTCTTCGGCGGAAACCAAAAGCAGGACCAAGTCCACGCCGCCGATGCCGGTGAGCATGTTGTGGACGAATTTTTCGTGGCCGGGCACGTCGATAATGCCGATGTCCAGATCCCGATCGTTTTTCAGGGTGCTGTAACCCGGGTTAATGGTAATGCCACGCTTTTGTTCTTCCTTTAATGTATCCAGATCCACGCCGGTCATGGCCTTGAGCAAGGTGGTCTTGCCGTGGTCTACGTGGCCGGCGGTTCCGACGATGACGTTTTTCATAAAATCACCTCAGCTGTGAAAAGGCGTCCAAGATACGCGCCCGGTCTCCCTCCTGCAAGGTGCGGGGATCGAGGAGCACGCGGTCTTTGGCGATGCGGGCGATAATGGGGATCTCCCCATGGCGAAGGGCCTCTTCGATTTCCGCCGCGCTCTTTTCGGGATGGGCGAGGGAAGTGACGAAGGTGTCCAGGTATTCGCCGGGGCAGGAGCCGCCGCCGATTTGGCTGCGGTCGGCCTCCACGCGCGTGTCATAGCCCAAGGCCTTTAATTCCTCGGCAAGGGAAGCGGCTTCAGCTTTTATCGCCTCCACGGGCTTGGTAATCATGGCGAGGACGGGAATTTCTTTTCGCGCCGTCATGGGATTGCGGTAGCTTTCCATGGTGGCTTCCAATGCGGCAAAGCTCATTTTGTCCATGCGCACCACCCGCGCCAGGGGATGGCGCTTCATGCGGGCGATGTATTCCTTCTTGCCGATGGCGATCCCCGCCTGGGGCCCGCCTAAAAGCTTGTCGCCGCTGAAAAGCACCAGATCCGCCCCGGCCTTTAAGGCGTCGGAGACCGTGGGCTCGTCGATGCCCACGTCATTCAACTCGTGCATAAGGCCGCTGCCTAAATCGTAGATAAAGGGCAGGCCCCGATCGTGGGCGATGTCCCGGAGATCTTCCAGGCTCGGTTCTTCCGTAAAGCCCACGATTTTAAAATTGCTGCGGTGGACCTTTAAGATCACCTGAGCGTCTTCCGCATCGGCGGCCCGCTCGTAGTCGTAGGCGTGAACCTTGTTGGTGGTGCCGATCTCCATCAGACGTGCGCCGGAAAGCTCGATGATTTCCGGCACGCGGAAAGAGCCGCCGATTTCCACCAGCTCGCCCCGGCTCACCACCACGCCGCCGCCGTCGGTTAAGGCGCTGATGGCGAGGAGCACCGCCGAGGCATTGTTATTCACCACCATGGCATCTTCCGCGCCGGTAATGTCTTTCACCAGTTCCTGTAAAATGCTGTGGCGACTGCCCCGCTTGCCGGCGTCGATGTCGTATTCCAAATTGGCATAGGACGCCGTGAGCTTATCCACATTGTCGATGGCCCGGCGGCTCAAAAGGGAGCGGCCCAGGTTCGTATGCAAAATGACGCCGGTTGCGTTAATGACCGGGCGCAACTTCGGCGTCATTTGCCGCTCAATTTGATTGTCGATCCGTCGATGGATTTCTTCCATAGACACCAATGCGGCGCAGGCAGCCTCGTCTTCGGCCGCCTTAATGTCCGAGCGAATGCCTTCCAATGCCAGCCTCACCGCATCTTTTAAGGCCACGGGATCTTTTTCCGAGGCCTTTAAACTTTCAAGCACGTCGTTGACCTGAGGCAATTGCCGCAGGAACGTGGATTTTTCTTTCATGGTTAATTTCATGGATTACTCCGCCTTTTCATGGATGTATTGTTTGAACTCCTGTGCCGGAAGGGACAGGGCTGTATTCTTATTCCATACCATATAAAAATCTCGCGTCATGTGCAACTCTTTAATCTTAAAAATTAAGTAATTTCTCGCCTCGTAATTTTCGTAGGCGGAGATTTTTGAAATGACGGAAATGCCCAAGCCGTTCTCCACGCACTTTTTAATGGATTCGATGTGGGTGAGCAGGGCACTCATGCCCCATTGGTAGGAGGAGTAGCCCAGCTTTTCCACTTCCTTTTCGAATTGGCGGCGGGTGGCGGAGCCTTCTTCACGCCAAATGAAATTTTCGCCGATAATTTCCTTGATGCTGATGGAAGTATCCCTATCATGCATGGCCGTGTATTTTTCATTTTTCGGACAGATCAAGACCAAGGGATCCGTCAGCACCTTTTCCGAGCCCAAGGCGGCGTTGGGTTTTTTTCCCAGAAAGCCCAAATCCCCTTGGCCGGCCAGCAAATTACTTTCCACGATGTCGCTGTCCGATTGGTCGATAAAAAAGCGCACAAAGGGATGCTCTTCGCGAAAGCCGATCAAATGACCGGGGAGCCACGATTCGCCGATAACGGAAGAGACCTGCATGGACAAAACGCCGGCCACATCCTCCCGCACCTCTTTCTTCACTTCCCGCAAGGCCTCTTCCCGCGTGTTGATCATGTCCACGGCGTAGCTGTAAAGCTTTTTGCCCTCTTCCGTCAAAATGGCTTCGCCGCGATTGCGATTAATTAAAATCACGCCCAGCTCCTTTTCCAAACTGATGACGTGGGCACTGATCGTCGGTTGCGTCAAAAAAGCCGCATCCGCCGCCCGCGAAAAGCTCTTATATTTCACCACATTGACAAAAGCATTGATCTGTTTAAAATCCATACATTCCTCCCGGTCGTCTTATTTGCCGTACCCTAGCCGGCTGTGAATGATAGAATAGAAGACTGCAGCAAGTCTCATAATTTATCTATGAGGTTATTTTATCATAGATTTTATTTTATAGTACCTTATCGTTATTTCAAATAATGGAATGATACCTATAAATTATGCCTTTCGGATCCGGGGAAAAGAAAAGAAGCGGAAGTATGAGCGTGCGGCGAATGAAAGCACTTTTATAGGAAAGCTGAGGGAAAATAATTTCGATTTTCCCGTATAATCTAAGGCAAAAGCGAGGCAACCTAACAGATATTTTCGAAGTAATGCCGTTTGACCTCCTTTTTTATTGTTGCTATAATCAATCCGACGACAGGAATAACTTCCTTTCCGGTCGGAACTGTTCGAGAGCGGGCTATGTCGGCCCAAGGAAATAATAAAGGAGGCAACTATGTCTATTACTCAAGAAACTGCAATGCAACACAAAGATGATCCGGCGGTTACCTGCTGCCGTTTCGTAGCCGGTACGCTGATTGAGGCATCGAATTTGGAAGACCCGAATATCTTTCCCGACTTGGAAGATTCCGGCCTGTTGGAGATCACCGGCGAAACCTTAACTATCGGCGAAGTCCTCGGTGCAACATTAAAAGAAACCGTGGACTCCCTTACGCCTTTGACCAAGGATCTCTTGGAAGATCTGCCAGAAGCAGGTGCTGCAGAGGAAGCGGAAGTGGTAGAAGAAGACGATGGACAAGAAGCCATGGAAATCACCCCGGTTCCCGCAGGCGCACAGCCCGTGGTTACCGGATACGCGACATTAAAGATCGCCAAGGGTGAAAACATCGAAATTTCCTTCCCGGTCTACGGTTGATTCCATATCAGAGTCAATAGATCAAATTTGTGAGCTGATTTATTTACCTATAGAAACGGCTATAGAAAAATCGGGCGCATTATTGACGAAGCCTATAGCTGTCGAGTATCTATCGAATATAGGATTTTTTAGGAAAATAAATTTTAAACAAAGTCGATGGATAGGCGTGTTAAAGATTTAATTAGGAAAAAACAGGAAAATGTGCTCTCTGCCTTTCCTGTTTTTTTATTCATCAAAATCCAAATTTTCAGACAGATTTACGGTGATTTCAGTAATTTGACCTTCAATTGAATTGTGATATAATTGTGTCAGAACGATGGGTTACCATGAATATGGTTTTGAAACACACACGTTTAGGATGGAAATTGTTCGATCCGACATAGATGCAAGACTCTTGCATCTCGAACAGTTCACAAAGGAGGAAGAATATGTCTATTACCAAAGAAACGGCAATGCAGCACAAAAATGATCCTGCTGTAACCTGTTGCCGATTCGAAGCCGGTGAAGTTATCGAGCCTTCTATCTTAGAAGACCCCGCTATCTTCCCCGACCTGGAAGACACCGGTCTTTTGGAAATCACCGATGAAACTTTGACCATTGGCGAAGTACTCGGTGGTAAATTGAAAGCAACCGTTGATTCCCTTACTCCCTTAACCAAGGATCTCGTAGAAGATCTTCCGGTTCAAGGAGCAGAAGAAGCAGAAGCTGAAGAAGAAGCAGCAGCACCCGTAGCAGCAGCTGCACCTGTAGCACAAGCAGCACCGTCCGTCGGTGGCATGGCTACCATTAAGATCGCCAAAGGCGAAAACATTGAAGTCAGCTTCCCCGTTATCGCAGGCGCAGGCCAAGCTCCCGCACAAGCAGCAGGCGTTGCTCAAGGCGTTGCAGCAGGCGCACCCGTAGCAGCTGACGAATTCGTCGAAGGTGAAACCCACGAAATTCGTCACTTAAGAAAAGACTATTACAAAATCGAAAAGGTAGAAAGAGGTCCCGAAACCAAGTTTGACGGAACCACCCTCTACATTCGCGAAGGCATCGAACAAGAAGTTATCGATTCTCAAGAATTGGTAAAAGACTTTACGATCGACATCATCACGCCCGACCGTTACGATGAATATTCCGAAACCATCATGGACGTACAACCTATCGCTACTAAAGAAGAAGGCGAATTAGGTACCGGCGTTACTCGCGTTCTCGACGGCGTTATCTTGATGTTGACCGGTACCGACGAAGGTGGCGTACAAATCGGCGAATTCGGTTCTTCCGAAGGCGAAATGGACAGAAACATCATGTTCAACCGTCCCGGCAGCCCGGACAAAGGCGAAACCTTCATTAAGTGCCAAGTTACCATTCAAGCCAAGACCAACATGGAACGTCGTGGACCCATGGCCGCTCACCACGCAGCTGACCACATGACCGACGAAATCCGTAACGCCCTGAAAGAATACGAAGCAACTCCCGTTCGCTCCGAAGAATTCTCTCACGTCAGAAAAGAAGGCCGTAAAAAAGTTCTCCTTATTAAGGAAATCATGGGCCAAGGCGCAATGCACGACAACTTGTTATTGCCCGTAGAACCCTGTGGTTGGTTAGGCGGACACCCCAACGTCGACTTGGGTAACCTTCCGATCATGCTGTCTCCCCTCGAAGTACTCGACGGCGGTATTCACGCATTGACCTGTATCGGACCGGCTTCCAAGGAAATGTCCAGACACTACTTCAGAGAACCCTTGGTACTCGAAGCATTGGCTGATGACGAAATCGACGTAGTAGGCGTATTGCTCGTCGGCTCGCCGCAAGCAAACACCGAAAAATTCTATGTATCCAAACGTCTCGGTATGACCGTTGAAGCCATCAACCCCGACGGTGTTATCATCACCACCGAAGGTTTCGGTAACAACCACATCGACTTCGGTTCTCACCACGAACAAGTCGGTATGCGCGGCATCCCCGTCGTAGGTATGTCTTTCTGTGCCGTACAAGGTGCATTGGTAACCGGTAACGAATACATGGTTGCCATGGTCGACAACAACAAGTCCAGACAAGGGATTGAAAACGAAATTCTCGAAAACAACACCCTCTGTCAAGAAGACGCTATCCGCGCATTGGCTATGTTGAAGAACCGTATGGCAGGCGAAGAAGTAAAGGCTCCGGAACGTAAATGGAACCCGAACGTTAAGCTCAACAACGTTGACTTAATTAAGGAACAAACCGGCCGTGAATTTGAACTGTTAGATAACGAAACCGTCTTGAAGATGAGCAAGAAGCGTCGTGAAATCTACGAAAAGGACGAAGCAGGAGAAGAATAATTCATGGATACGCTCAAATATATTTCGACGGAACGGTATGTCGAAGGCATTATCGTGAATATAACAGATGTTTCGGTAACCATCGACTTTAAGGGCAGAATGGGACAATTAAAGGTCCCCCTGCGCAATATCATTTCCGAATACCCCATGAAAGAGGGAATGGAAGTTGGTATGCTAATGACTATTCCCGAAGTCATCAATGACGAAGTCAATGAAGGGTATAAACGAAATATCGAGCTTAGAAGAGAAAGAGGTCTTCTGGACTGAGTTTCTTTAAGGAGGAAAGAGAATGAAGCTTACAACCGTAAAAGGCTTGCAATCTGAAATCTTCGTTCCCATTACCCCGGATCCCGTATGGGCCCCGGTTAAGAAGGAATTGAAAGATATGCGAGTCGCTATTGCAAGTGCTGCGGGCATTCACTTGAAAACCCAAGATCGTTTTAACTTGGCAGGTGACACGACTTACCGTGAAATCCCCGGCGACGCACAAGACGATGAGTTAATGGTATCCCACGGTGGTTACGACAACTCGGACGTCAACAAAGACATTAACTGTATGTTCCCCATCGACCGTTTGAGAGAACTTGCCGATGAAGGATTCATTAAAGAAGTAGCACCCTTCCACTACGGATTCATGGGCGGCGGCGGCGACCAAGAAGCCTTTACCAATAAAACCGGCCCGGAAATTGCTCAAAAACTTAAAGATGAGGATGTAGATGCTGTTATCCTCACCGGTGGCTGAGGTACCTGTCACCGCACCGCGACTATTGTTCAACGTGCGATAGAGGAATCGGGTATTCCTACCATCTTGATCGCAGCATTACCTCCGGTTGTCCGTCAAAACGGATCCCCGCGTGCCGTAGCTCCTCGTGTACCGATGGGCGCCAACGCAGGTGAACCCCACAACGTCGAAATGCAACACGGCATTTTGAAGGCAACCTTAGAACAACTCGTAGCTATTCCTAGCGCAGGTAAGATTGTTCCCCTGCCCTTCGAATATATCGCTCACGTATAAAATCCAGTAGGGGGATAGTATGGAAGATATTCAAAAACGACGTTTGGTCATCCGTGCATTTCACGCAACCGATGTTCAGTTCGGTGAAAAACCGTCCTTTGTAACGGGTTTACTGACCGTACCCCAGGAGACCCACAATCAAAGCGACTTAGTCGTTAAATCCACGGTGTCCATTCTTAAACCACACGAACACGATGTGGAAGTGAACAGTATCATGGATATTATCCCTATGTCTACAAAAGTACTTGGCAAGCTCGGTGAAGGTGTTACACACACCTTTACCGGTTGCTATGTACTACTTACCGGTGTCGACGAAGACGGTCGCCAAATCGGGGAATTCGGATCCAGCGAAGGTAACCTCGCTGAACAGCTTTACCTCGGTAAACGCGGAACGCCCGGAGAAGACGACTTCATCATTCACATCGACGTCCTGGTCAAAGGCGGCCAACCCTTTAGCCGCGAACTTGCGAATGCAGCCTTCCAAGTGGCCGAGGACTATATTGCGAAAATTCGCAAGATGATGAAGGACTTAAACGGCGGCAAAGCCGACGAATCTCACGATTACTATGATATTGAACGCAAAGACGGACTGAAGGTCGTCCTCTTGAAACAAGTGGCCGGCCAAGGCGCCATGTACGACAATATGATCTTCCCCTCGGAGCCCTCCGGCTTCGACGGACTTTCGGTCATTGAAATGTACAACATGCCTGTCTATCTGACGCCGAACGAATATCGAGACGGTGCCATTCGCGCACTGGTATAAAACTTAATAATAAGGAAAACCGAGGTCTTTGTAGATTCTTTGTCGGACATATGGTATGATACCTGCAGGGGAAACCTCGGTTTTTTATCCTTACTTCAATCCAAATCCTTGGGAGCAGCTAGGTGTCTGGTGTGCCTCGCGGTCTTCAAAACCGTTGTGAGAAGTTCGAAGCTTCTTAGGTGGGTTCGATTCCCACATGTTCCCGCCATTAATTGTATTTTAATGGCGATAGGACCATTGGATGAGTTGGGAAAATGTTTTTATAATTGTAAGGAGGAACAAAAATGAAATTCTCTAGAAGTATCCACGCCGTAGACTCTCATACTGCAGGCGAAGCGACTCGCGTCGTTATCGGTGGCATTCCTAATATTCCGGGAAAAAGCATGCCTGAAAAGAAGGAATACTTGGAAGAACACCTCGACTATTTGCGTACGGCTCTGATGCTCGAACCTCGTGGACACAACGACATGTTCGGCTCTATCCTTACACAACCGACTAACGACGAAGCTGACTACGGTATTATCTTCATGGACGGCGGCGGATACTTGAACATGTGCGGCCACGGCACCATCGGCGCTATGTCTGTAGCAGTTGAAACCGGTATCATTCCCGCAGTAGAACCTGTTACCAAAGTTGTTCAAGAAGCACCGGCAGGTATCATTCGCGGCGAAGTCGAAGTCGAAGACGGACACGCTAAAAAAGTTACCTTCACTAACGTTCCCGCTTTCTTGTACAAAGAAGACCAAGAAGTTGAACTTCCCGGTTACGGCAAGATCAAATTTGACATTTCCTTCGGCGGCAGCTTCTTTGCTATCGTAAAAGTCGATCAAATCGGCGTTACCATCGAACCGGAAAATGCTCAATTATTGAACAAACTGGGCATGGAACTTCGCGACATCATCAACAAAGAAATCAAAGTTCAACACCCCGAACTGCCCCATATCCATACCGTCGACTTAATCGAATGGTGGTCCGAAACCGATACACCGGGCGCAACCCTCAGAAACTGCGTCGTCTTTGGTCAAGGTCAAGTTGACAGATCTCCCTGTGGTACCGGTACCAGCGCTAAAATGGCTACCCTTTACAAAAAAGGCGAGCTGAAGATTGGCGAAGAATTCGTATACGAATCCATCCTCGGAACCTTGTTCTACGGCAAACTTCTCGAAGAAGCCAAAGTCGGCGACCTCGACGCTGTTGTTCCGCAAGTTTCCGGTTCCGCTTGGATCACCGGCTTCAACCACTTCGTTATCGACGAAACTGACCCTGTAAAACACGGATTCATCCTCGGTTAATCGCCAATAAAGATAGGAGTAGCTAATGATTGTTAAATTACTTTTAGGAGTATTGGGCGTTCTCACCCTTTACTTCCTGTTCTTCTTCGTAAAAGACGTAGCAGCCAATAAAGAAGTTATGGCAAATGAAAAAGCCAGCTGGGTTAAATCCGGTCTGATCGGTGCCTTCGTTAACTTCTTCGACACATTAGGTATCGGAAGTTTCGCACCCCTTACTGCACTTTTAGACTTCTTTAAACAATTAGACCACGACCGCTTACTGCCCGGTACCTTAAACGTATCCTGTACGATCCCCGTTTTGACGGAAGCTTTTATCTTCATTCAATCCGTTGAAGTTGAACCCGTGACCCTGTTCAGCATGGTTGCTGCAGCTGTCGTCGGCTCCTTCGTCGGATCCAGAACCGTATCCAAGCTCCCCGAAAACAAGGTACAATTGTACATGGGTATTGCCCTCTTAGTAACGGCAGCCCTCATGCTTTTAAGACAATTCGGTGCATTAGATGCACTCGGAACCGGCAACGAAGCCATCGGCCTTTCCGGCATCAGCTTAGTTGTCGCAGTCGTTGTCAACTTCTTCTTAGGCGCTCTTATGACCATCGGCGTCGGCTTATACGCTCCCTGTATGGCCCTCGTTTACATGCTCGGTTTGAACCCCTTGGTTGCATTCCCGATCATGATGGCTTCCTGCGCAGGCTTAATGCCCGTAGCCAGTGCCGAATTTATTAAAGCCGGCGTTTACGCTCGTAAATCCAGTATCGCCATTACCCTCGGCGGTATCGTCGGTGTTTTCATCGCAGCTAAATTCGTAACCGGACTTCCCATGAACGTATTGACCATCATCATTACCATCGTTGTAATCTACACGGCCATTACCTACATCAAAAAGTCCAAACAAAGCGCTGCTGCATAAAGCGAATGAAAAGACAGGTTTTCGGACCTGTCTTTTTTATTTGAGAATTTTGCCGTATGAATGAAAATGCTTTCAAGAGAAAATGGCCCATTTAGGATGTCGGCGAAAAAAAATTAAAAAAATGTCAAAAAAGGCTTAACATTGTTAAAAAAAAGTTTATAATAGAGATAGCGGTGACCGAGGACGCGTTTTACAAACGGTTGCATCACGCACTGCCATGTACGCTGTTTTGCACAAATCTTGTCGATACAAGGGGGATTTGAATATGGACTTTATTATGGATAAACAACATCTACTGTTGCGCCAACTCTATCGGGAATTTGCCGAAAAAGAAGTTGAGCCGGTTGCAGCAGAAATCGACGAAAGCGGCGACCCGCCGTTGGAAAACATTAAGAAGATGGCCAAGGCCGGCTTCTTCGGCGTTCCGTTTCCGAAGGAATACGGCGGCCAAGGCGGCGACTACTTAGCCTACGCAATGCTCGTAGAAGAACTCTCGAAAAAATGTGCGACCACAGGCGTTATCGTCTCGGCCCACACATCCCTTTGCTGCGCACCGATTTTTGAAAACGGTACGGAAGAGCAAAAACAAAAATACTTACCCGACTTGTTAAGCGGCAAGAAGATCGGCGCTTTCGGTTTAACGGAACCTAATGCCGGTACCGACGCCTCCGGTCAACAAACCGTAGCTGTTTTAGACGGCGACGAATGGGTCTTAAACGGCACGAAGATTTTCATTACCAACTCGGGATTCGCCGATGTCTTTATTATTATCGCCATTACGGATCGTGAAGCGAAAGGTACTCGCGGCATTTCCGCCTTTATCGTCGATCGCGACGCACCGGGCTTCCGCGTAGGCGAACCTGAAAACAAAATGGGTATCCGCGCATCGTCCACCTGCGAATTGATTATGGAAGATTGCCGTATCCCCAAGGAAAACCTTTTAGGAAAAGAAGGCAAGGGCTTTGCTCTGGCTATGAAGACCTTAGACGGCGGCCGTGTCGGTATCGCTGCTCAAGCAGCAGGGATCGCTCAAGGCGCCATCGACGAAGCAGTTAAATACACGAAGGAAAGAAAACAATTCGGTCGTCGTATTTCCCAATTCCAAAACACACAATTTACTTTGGCCAATATGCAAACCAAGGCCGATGCGGCAAGACTTTTAGTTTACCGTGCAGCCGATACCAAGGGACATCACCTGCCCTACGGTCACTACGCTGCCATGGCAAAGCTCTTTGCCGCCGAAACGGCATCGGAAGTAACGAACAAAGCCGTTCAGCTTCTCGGTGGATACGGCTTTATTAAAGACTATCCCGTTGAACGGATGATGCGCGATGCGAAGATCACCGAAATCTACGAAGGAACTTCGGAAGTTATGCGTATGGTTATTTCCGGCTGGATGGGTGTCAATTAAGAGGAGGCGTTACCATGAAAATTATAGTCTGTGCAAAACAGGTACCGGATACGACGGAAGTCCGTTTGGATCCGAAGACGAACACATTGATCAGAGAAGGCGTGCCCAGCATCATCAACCCCGACGACAAGGCCGCCATCGAAATGGCCCTGCGTATTAAAGACGAACACGAAGGCACCACGGTGACCGTGCTCTCCATGGGACCGCCACAAGCCGAAGACGCCTTGCGCGAAGCTTTGGCCATGGGCGCTGATGAAGCCATTCTGCTCACGGACCGCGCATTCGGCGGTGCCGACACCTGGGCTACCAGCCAAACCATTGCCGCCGGCCTGAAGACCGTAGGCGACTACGACTTAATCCTCGCCGGCCGCCAAGCCATTGACGGCGACACGGCGCAAGTCGGTCCCCAAATCGCAGAACACTTAGGCCTGCCCCAAGTTTCCTACGCCGAAGACTTAAAGGTCATCGACGAAAACACGCTTCACGTCAAACGGCAATTTGAAGATCGTTACCACGTCATCGAAGTCAAGACACCCTGTGTCATTACCGCCTTGGCCGAACTCGCCGAACCCCGTTACATGACCGTACACGGCGTTTACGACGCTTACGGCAAGGACGTTACCGTTTGGCACCTAGACGATGTCAAAGACAATGTCGATTTAGCCAACTTAGGTCTGAAGGGCTCCCCGACGAAGGTTAAAAAATCCGAAGCCAAGCAAGGCAAGGGCGCCGGTATCGTGCTGAAAGACCTCTCGGCCGACGAAGCCGCACGAGCCATCGTCTCCAAGTTGGAAGAAAAGTACTTGATTTAACATTGGCCAAACAAGGAGCGTGAAATAAATGAGTAAAAATGTATTTGTCATCGCCGAACAGCGCGACGGAGAACTGCAAAAAGTATCCACGGAACTTTTAGGCAAGGCGCGGGAATTAGCCGACGACCTGGGCCAAGAAGTTTACGCCGTCTTATTGGGCGAAAACATTAAAGACAAAGCCGACGTATTAATTCACCACGGTGCCGACAAGGTTATCGTCGTGGATCATCCTCTGTTAAAAGAATACGTCACCGAACCCTATGCCAAGTCCATCTACACCATCGTCAAGAAATACGATCCGGAAATCGTGCTTTACGGCGCATCGTCCATCGGTCGCGACCTGGCACCCCGCTTGGCCGCACGGATCCACACCGGGCTTACCGCAGACTGCACAGGTCTTGAAATCGACGAAGAATCCAAGCTTCTGCGCATGACCCGTCCCGCATTCGGCGGCAACCTAATGGCTACCATCATCTGCGAAGACTTCCGTCCGCAAATGGCTACCGTTCGTCCCGGCGTTATGACCCCCCTCGCCAACGACAGCAACCGCAAAGGCGAAGTCATCGTTGAAGATGTGGGCTTATCGGATGCCGACATGAACGTCAAGATTCTTGAAGTCGCTAAAGACGACAAGAAGAAATTAGACATTACCGAAGCCAATGTCCTCGTATCCGGCGGCCGTGGCATCGGCGGACCGGAAGGTTTCGACCTGCTGCAAGAGCTGGCCGACGTCATGGAAGGGGAAGTATCCACCTCCCGCGCCACTGTTGATGCAGGCTGGATCGAAAAAGACCGTCAAGTCGGTCAAACGGGTAAGACCGTTCGTCCCGACATCTACTTTGCCGTCGGTATTTCCGGCGCCATCCAACACTTGGCAGGCATGGAAGAATCGGGTCTCATTATCGCCATCAACAAAAACGACGGCGCACCCATCTTCGATGTAGCCGATTTGGGCATCGTCGGCGACTTGAACAAAATCGTACCGAAGCTTATCGAAGAATACAAAAAAGCCAAAGCCGCCAAAGCGGAAATCGACTAAACAGAATAAGCATTCGGCTTTTGTGCCGATTCACAAAAACAAAAAGGGAAGGGAGAATCATCGGATTCACCCTTCTTTTTGTTGCATGAAAAAACCCCCGAAGGGGTCGGGGGCCGATGGTTTAAATAAGCCACTTTCTGACGAGGGGCATGGTCGAAAGAATTTTGTAAATAATAAAGCAGATCGCGAAAACCGCCGCGGTGATGGCGGGGATTCCGACGAGAGGATTCAGTCCATCGAGAGCGGGGAAAAAGTATTTCAAATAATCCAGCACGAGGACGTGGACGAGATAGACGGCGAAGGAGCTTTTTGAAACGGCGAGAACGAAGGCCTTGCCTTTATCCGAAAGCCGGATGGGTTGAGCGAGGGCGAAGAGGCCCACAGCCCAAAGGCATACGCCGACGGACATGCCCTCGAAAAAGCGCTCCTCAAGCATGCCGGCGGCCTGGGAGAGGGCAAAGGTTCCGCAGAAGACCACGATAAAGCCGCAAGCGGCGATGACGGCGGAGAGGCCTTTCGGGGGCTTTTGATCCGAAAGATAATAGCCCATCAGGGTGTAGCCCATGGCGCTGTAAGAAAGGACCATGATCCACTGCAGGACAATGGCGCCGACGCCCTCCAGGGGATAAAAGGCCTTGAAGTTGGGAAGAAAAATCCCCAGGACAAACCAAAGACAGAGGAGATAGCGCAGCTCGCTCTTCTTTGCATGGCCGGCGATGAGGCGGCTCATAGGCAAAAAGGCGTAGACGAGGATCATCACGTGAAGATAATAGAGATGATCCTTGTGGCGAAAGAAAATTAAATCGCCGAGGGCCGCCCTTAAATCTCCGAGGGAATGGATGCCGCCGTAAAGGGGTGCGGCGCGATAGATAAAGGCCCAGAAAAAAAGAGCCAGAACAATGCGCAGCATATTTTTTCCGTAGAGTTTTTTAAGGGGCATGGGTTTTTCCGGGCGCAACAAAAGGGCGCCGCTTGCCATTAAAAACAGGGGAACGCCGCCGGAAGCCAGGCTCCTGAAAAAACAGGCGACGGGCCAAAAGGCGCCGCTCACATCCCCCGCCACATAGGGGGCGGACACGTGAATCGTCACCACGGAAAGGATGGCGAAGGTTTTAATCAGATCGATGGTTTCGTTTCGCTTGGAAGGGGTCATGATTCACCTTCTTCATTATTTAATAATTTCATTATAGCCAAAATGCCTGAAAAGCGCTATGACGTGGAGATTTTGCCGCGGCAAATTTTGGGCGAGCCTATTTTTCCCGACGGGTCCGTCGCCGCCCTCTATTATGGAAAGATTTAACGCCGGGCGTAACAAATGCTACGGTGGTGATTTCAAACATGCGCTATCCTTAAAACAGGTGATGAAAATGCATGCAATAAAAATCAAGAGAGCTTACGAAAAGGCGGATCCCGACGACGGTGCGCGCATCCTCGTGGATCGCTATTGGCCCCGCGGTGTGAGAAAAGAAGACGCGGCCCTCGACGCTTGGGCAAAAGAGGTGTGCCCGTCCACCGGGCTCAGAAAATGGTTCGACCATCGGGAAGATCGCTTTTCGGATTTTGCCGAAAAGTACCGGGAGGAGCTGAACGCATCGAAGGCGGCAAGAGCGTGGCGCGATGAAATCATAAAACGATTGAACCGCGGCCCCGTCACACTCGTCTACGGCGCCAAGAGCGAAGAGACGAATCACGCCCGCGTTTTAAAAGCATGGATAGAAGAAGCATGAAAGAAAGAGGAGGAACGATGAAATCCGTATGTCACGGCGGTGACGTCGCCACATTAAAAGAACTGATCGATTACGACGAAAAGACCGTGGCCAAGAAAGAAATCGCATCCAACGAGAGCGTGAGACTGATACTGATGGCCTTCGACGACGATGAGGCATTAAGTCCCCACCGCGCCCCCGCCGACGCCCTCCTGACTGTCTTAGAAGGCGAGGCCGCCGTCGACTACGAAGGGGACGAGCACAAGCTAAAGGCCGGCGAGATGATTTGCTTTGACAAAGGAGGCCTCCATTCCGTTAAGGCGATGGGAAAAATGAAAATGGCCCTTCTGCTTATGGCGTAAGGAACAAATAAAATCCACTTGCCAGAATCGTAAAACCTTGGTATACTAATTATTGTTATAAATGGTTTGGAGAGTTAGCTCAGTTGGTAGAGCACTACGTTGACATCGTAGGGGTCGCTGGTTCAAGTCCAGTACTGTCCACCAAGGGACGCACCTGAAAGGGTGCGTTTTTTTATGCCCGAAGAGCCGGGAGGATTCACAAAAGGAAGTGCGTAATTTATTACATAAGAGCGATAAACCATGATATAATGAATTAAATAATCATGGATTTCTGTAAAGGATTGACCTAGCTATAAAAGGATTGTCTTTGGATTTTTATCGACGATAAGAGGAACGCTTCTTCCATAAGCTCGCGTAGCGGAAGAGGCGCTTTCACGGGCATCCTTGAACCTTTCGATTTAGGAGGAGTGATGATATGAACAGAAAATGGACGGCCCTGCTCTTGGCGATGACTTTTATTTTATCCACTGTCGCCCCGACTATGGCTACGGCTGAAACGGGAAAGATCGGCTCGGGAAAAACGGCGGCTGTTTCTGTGGAAAAGCCCAAGAAAGAAAAATCGAAATTCGCCGCACTGGTCGACAAGCTTATAGGCGTGAAAGAGGCGATAAGCGGCGAAAAAAAGGAAACGCCGTTAAAGGAAACGGGGACTGAGTCAACGGATCCTGCGAAAGAGCCCACGGATGGAAAAGATAAGCAAAATGAAGACCACGGCACGTCGGAAGCGGTCAAGGTTGAAATTTCCTTTATTGTAAAAGACGACACCAAGGGCACTGAGGGCACCGAGGCAGTGACCGGAGCAAAACTGAGAATCTTAAAGGGCGACAAAGAGGTTGAGAAGCCTTGGGATAGCGAAAAAAACCCGAAAGAATTTTCCTTAGAACCGGGCGTATATAAGCTTGAAATGACTGAAGCCCTCAAAGGCTATAAGAAAGCTGACCCCATTAAATTTGAAGTCACCGATAAAGGTGAAATCAAGGGTATTGATTCTGCAGAATTAAAGGAACTGGAGACCAAAGAAGGTAAGAAAGTTCTGGTTATGAAGGTCGAAAAAGAACCTGAAAAAGAAGCAGAAAAGATTTACTTCAGTCTCCGAGATGCCGACAACAAGGAATTGACGGCAGCCAAATTGACAATTACAAGTGAAGATGCTTCCAAGCCGGCAATCGTATTGTCCGGTGACAGAGCACTGAAAGTCGGCGTTCTGGATAAAGGCAAGTTTAAGCTCACTGCCGAAGCACTTGCAGGTTACAAGATTAAAGACAATCCCATCGAATTTGAGATTACTGCAGAAGGTAAGATCAAAGACGACAACAAGTTTTTGAAGACCGAGGAAGGCAAGCAAACCCTGATTATGAAAGCCGAAAGAGAAGCGGGCAAAACCTTCTTCGGCATGAAAGACAGCGTCGGCAGAAATGTTGCCGGTGCTACGCTGCAAATCAGAGAAAGAAAGAGCGGCCGACCGGTCGAGAATGCGACATGGGCGAGCGAAAAGGGCATGGTCCCCATCGCTTTGAAGGCGGGCAACTACGAACTGGTACAAGTCGACGGCCCGGCCAAGGGATACACCATGGCAGCGCCCATCGCCTTCGATATTAACGACAATGGCGAAATCTATGGGCTTTCGAAGGACGAACACGGCGACCAATACCTGGCCCTGCGCGTGGATCCCCTTGAAAACAAAACCTTCTTCAGCTTGAAAGACAACCGCGGCAATGAAATCGCCGGGGTCAAGCTTCAAATCAAAGAGGTCGGCACCGAACGAATCGTTCAACAATGGGAAAGCGGCAAATCGCCTGTGGATTTCAAATTGGAAGCGGGCGAATACGAATTTTCTCAAATCAACGTCCTTCCCGGCTATCAAACGGCATCGCCGATCCGATTCAAAGTGGCAGACGGCATAATTATAGAGCCCAACAAAGGCCTTAGCGCCGTCGGCGGCCAACAAGTGCTGAGCTTAGTTGACGGCTATGTCAAGCACGGAATTAAATTCAGACGAGTGAAAGCAGACGGCAAGGACCTCGCCGACGTCATCATCGAAATCTATAAAGACGGAACGAAAATCGCTTACTGGAAGAGCGGCAGCGAAGCCAACGCGCTGGAACTGGAACCCGGCGTCTATCGTTACCACGAAGCCGGCATTCCCGACGGACACAAAAAAGTGGCGGATTTCGAATTTGAAGTCAAAACCGACGGCACCATCAGCCTCGGTGCGGTCCAAGTCGGCGACACGGTGAAATTAAAAGACAGCACCATTATCGTTTCCGGCAACGAAGCAAAGGTCGATCCGAAAGAAAAACCGAAGCAACAAAAGGGTGCGGAAAACATCTGGATCGAATTCAGCCTCACGAAACGAAGCGGCGGCGAACTGTCCGGCGCCATCGCAGAGCTCTATCAAGGCAGCACCATGGTGGAAAGCTGGACAAGTACGGACTTAAGCTACCTGACTCGGCTGCAACCGGGCACTTATCGCTTCCACGTGAAGACGGCCCCCACGGGCTTTGCCGCGCCGAAAGATTTTGAATTCACCGTCAAAGAAGACGGCAGCGTCAAACTGGGCACCATTCCCGCAGGGGAAACGGTCACCGTCAAAGGCGGCCTGATTACCGTCATCTTCGAAACCAAGGCGGCAGCGGCAGCCATCGCCGGCGGAACCACCGCTCAAGGCGGCACGAAGTCCAATCTGCCTAAGACCGGAGACGGCATCAGCCCGGTGGTATACGCCGCGGCTATCGGCGTCATCGGCGCCGTAACTTTGGGCATCGGCCTGAAGAAACGCAAAGAAGGAATCGATGAAGCCAAGTAAAAATAAGAACCGGAAAGGGAAATTCCTGATATATTTGGGGATTTCCCTTCTCCTTATCGGGGCCGCGATTCCTATCAAGGTCTATCTTAAAAATTTAAAGCAAAAAAAAGAAGCCGTGAAACTGGAAGAGCAAATTTTGAGCGGAAAGCTGCAGGAAAAATCCAACCATGCGCCGGCCCCCGAAGCGGGCGATGCCATCACCTACGACAACGCCCTGGGCGTTATACGCATCGACAAAATCGGCGCGGTGTATCCCATCTTCGACAATACGAACAAGAAGACCCTGCTTCTCGGCGTCGGCGTGGTGGACACCACGGATGCGCCGAGCACGAAAAGAAACACCCTCACCGTCCTGGCGGGACACCGCGGCTCGGGCAGGGGCCTGGATTACTTTTTGCACATCGGCAAACTGGAGCCGGGAGACGAAATCAAAATCACCACGAGGAAAGAAATCCTCTACTACCGCGTGGTGGGCGATGAAGTGGTGGAGCCCAACGACTGGAGCCGCTTCATTCGGGAAGAGGACAAGACCAAGCTGTACTTGATGAGCTGCCATCCCTATCCCAAAAACAACAAGCGATTATTGGTGAAAGCCGATCTGGTCAAGTATACGGAACTTTAAAAGCAAGAGAACAGCCGCCGCTATGGACGGCTGTTTTTTCATGGAAAAATATTCAGGAGGAAGCGACAAAATTCTTTTGTCTTAAAAATTTACCCGAACAAGCCGAGGAGTAAAAAAATCAGCGGGGAATATGCAATTATTCAATAAATATTGTTTTAACAAATCAAGGGAGGGTAGAAAGATAAAACCGGGAAGGTCTTTACAAAGAGTCCGACTCGGGTTCAACAAGTAAAGAAGTTTTTCATCGAGAAAAGAAAGAATATAAAGGAGGAAACCATGGAATTCAAAAAAGTTGTACTCTTAGGCGGCGGCGTCCTCGGCACGCAAATTGCCTTAATGTGCGCCTACACCGGCCACGACACCACCATATGGCTGCGAAGCGAAGGCTCCATCGGCCGTACCCAACCGAAAATCGAATACTACACCAAAGCCATACTAGACGCATTGGAACAAGCGAAAAAATTCGTCGGCAACCCCTTGGGCGCTTACGTCTATCCGAAAGCCCTGATTCGTGATTGGAACAACATCACCGTCGAAGGGATCGATGCCCTCATCGCCGAAGGCAAGAAAAACATGAAGGACAATCTCCATCTGGAATTAGATGTGAAAAAAGCACTGAGCGATGCGGACATCGCCATCGAGGCCATGGCAGAAAACACCGAGGAAAAAATTACATTCTACGAAAGCATTAAGGGCATCCTCGATGACAAAACGATTCTCTGCACCAATTCGTCTACACTCCTACCTTCCACCTTCGCCGAACACACCGGTCGCCCGGAAAAATACATGGCGCTTCACTTCGCCAACTCCATTTGGGCACACAATACGGCAGAATGTATGGGCCATGCAGGAACCGATCCCGACATTTACAAACAAGTAGTTCAATTTGCGAAGGACATTAATATGGAGCCTATTGAAGTGCACAAAGAACAACCGGGCTACGTCTTAAACTCCCTACTCGTGCCTCTACTCGATGCAGGGCAAAACCTTTGGGCGAGAGGCATCGCCGATCCCGAAACCATCGACAAGGCCTGGCGCATCGGCACAGGCGCACCGGTAGGACCCTTCCAAATGATGGACGTCATCGGCCTTCAAACTGTAAGCAACGTATTGAAGATGAAACCCGACGCGAAAGACCCCGAGTCCGTAACCTATCGCCTAATCAAAATGGTTGGCGAAAAAATCGAAAAAGGCGAGCTGGGCGTGGCTGCCGGCAAGGGCTTCTACACCTACGACGAATAAACGAAGTATGAACAAGATCCGCAGGGCATCACCCTGCGGATTTTTTGCGTGAAGAGAATTTTGTCCCTGCCATTTGTTATAATGAGAAAAAAGGAGGACCTATGACCGATTACAAGAGAGAACGAGAGACGGGGGATCGCTTCGGCCTCCACGACGCCCACATCGTCGCCATGGATTGCGACTACGACAGCGGCGAGCTGCGCCTCGTGCCCCAATACGGCTTCGTGGACACAATGACCGATACCATGGTGGAGGGGGATGTGATCATCACCGGCGTGTCCCCGGAAGATTCCTACGTCACCATCATAGAATACAAAAACGTCTTGACGGGGAATGTGGGAAGTTTCGTCGGCGAAAAAATGACCCTCGTCTCCTTTCTTGACGCCTTCGATTCGAAATTTAAAGCCATGGATATCATGAGCACTTACCACGGTTACATGAACTGCATCATCACCGGCTATTTAAGCCGCGGCGACGAGGATTTGGAAATATATATGGATATTTTCTACCGCGGCAATTTTATCTACCGTGTGCGGGAGAAGTAAGCCATCCGTGAAAGGAGTACGCCATGTACGAAAGTCTGACGAAGTATTTGGATGTATTTAAGGAGTGCGATTTCGGCGAGTGGATCATCGACGAAAAGGAAGTTCACTTTCCCTATGTGAATTACGAAGACGAGGTGCGAAATTTTCTCGACGACGTCATGGCTTTTGTGGACGCGCACGAGGAGATGGATTTGAAAAGATACTTCTTGATTCTTGAAGATCTAGGTATCGAGAAGAGCACGGAGGCCATGGCCGAGGCGGATCCCGAGGCTTTGGACGGCCGGGCGGTCATGGCCCTTATCGTGGCGAGTATGCGCGGCGACCGGTTTTGCGAGGGCTTTTTGCTTCACCTGCTTGATGAGGGATGCGTGGTGAAGTGGCTGAAAAGGCTGAAAGGGATTGACGGGAATGAGCAGGCGAGTAATCGCCGAACAATTTAGATAAAACAAGAGGCACCTGGCGGTGCCTTTTTGCTTGGCGACATTTCCTTTACAATGTGGGTGTTTTGTCTAAGAATGGCGCGGGGGAAGTAAATTGATTTTCTCCGGCGGGTATAATAAGGGAAAGAAAAAATCGGTTTGTAGAAAATTCGGAGGTGCTATGAAGGTTTTTAAAGGCATGATTCCTTTTCTTGCGGGAATCATCGCGGCATTTTATCTTTTGCCCCTCTGCATGAGGGACACGGGCGGAGCGATATTGGTTTTGCTTTTCGCCATGCCCGTCTTTTGCCTGGGCATTTCCTTCGCCTACGGGAGGAGGCGTGGCTTTCATGCGCTCTATCCTTTGGCGGTGAGCCTGTGTTTCTTGCCGTCCATTTGGATTTTTTACAATGAATCGGCCCTGATTTACGTGGCGGTTTACGGCGCCTTGGCGCTTTTGGGAAGTTTTTTGGGAGGCTCGGGATGAAATTAAGTGCTAGGAAGATCGCTCTCGGCATTCTTGTTCTCCTTGTTCTAGCGGTGGTAAACGCCTTATTCGGCAATCCCGTCTCGAAAGCCTTGGCGGATCGGGGAGCGGACAAGGTGATCGCAGAAAAGTACGGCGATTTGGATCTGTCCCGCGAAAAGGTGTTTTATAATTTTAAGGACGGAGATTACGTGGCCCACCTGAAGGTGAAAAATAGTGTGGATCCGCGCTTTGAATTGTGTTTTGATTCCTTCGGCCGCTTGTATAGGGATTCTTACGACGAGCGCATTTTTCAAACCTTGATGCGCTTCGACCGCGCCATTCATGATTACGGCCGCGGGCTGGAGAAGGCTTACGACTTTCCCTATCAGATAACCCTGTCTTATTGGGACAAGATCGATCCGGCAGAGGATTTGACGGTGGATCAGCCCGTGGACATGAAGCATTTGCCCTTTAAGCTTCAGGCGCAAATTTACGGCGTGGGAAAGGACGCCACGGCGGAAGAGGCCATGGAGCTTTTGCAGACGCTCCAAAAAATCATGGATGACGAGGAATTGGACGTGGCCGCCTATGCTATCGATCTCGTGCCGGAAAAAAATCGGGACGACAAGGGCGTGGTGCAAACGTGGGACGATATGTTCTCCGCCTACGAGGTGCCGTCGGATGTGGTGCGCCGAGGGGATGTGGATGCCCTGAAAAAATTGGCCAAGGAACAGATGACGGAAGGGAAGGAGTAAAAAGATGTGGCTCGTATTCGGTATCGCTGCCGCGGCTTTCGCGTTTATTAATCTCGCAAAGCCCGGCAAGCACCGGGAGACCTTTCGCTGGGCGAGCCTGTCCCTCACGACCCTGGCCCTCTGCGCCTTTTACGCCGACGGCGCCGCACGGGTACTGAAAGAAGACTGGGGCGGGCTAATGGACACCATGCCCACCCTTAGTCGGGCGTTGTGGATCTTAACCGCGGCATCCATTGTGCTGAACGGCGTCGATCTTTTCAAAAAAACGACTCGAGATAATTGAAGATAAAATTTTAGCCCGCTTCGGCGGTTTTTTTATTTGTGTTTTAAATAAAATTGAGGCACACATAATTTTTTTCGATACAAAGTTGTAAGGCAATTATTCATGTTAAAATAAAAACATAAAGTTTCATGTTTGAGATTTTCATTCAAACAAAAGGAGGAAATAATGAAAAGAATCATCGGATGCTTGCTGGCCTTCGTGATGTTGGTCGGCTTTGCATCTCCGAGTTTCGCCCAAGTGGGCAAAGTGGGCGTATTGCAGAAAAAAGGCATCGTTGTCGGCAGAGACGGAGGCGATTTAAAGCTGGATGCGACGCTGACCCGAGCGGAATTTATGAAGCTGCTCGTCCATGCTTCCGGTATGGAAGACGCTGCTGATAAGAAAGCGTATGACCGTACCGGTTTTACGGATGTGTCCAAGGCCCACTGGGCTTACAAGTACATCGAGCTGATGAAGGATTTGGGTGTGGCCGCGGGCTATCCCGACGGACGCTTCAAACCCGACGCGCCGATCAGCTATCAGGAAGTTATCGCCTTTGCGGTCAGATTGGACCGCGATTTTAAGGACACGAATCGCGTTGAAGGAAAGAACTGGGCGAACCATTATATCGATTACGCAAAGAAGACAGGCCTTTTAGAAGGCATCGCAGTCACGGACTTTACGAAACAATCCATTCGCCGAGATATTTTCGATCTCATCTATAACGGTCTTCCCATGTTGGAAAGCCGCAATATTCTTCGCGACAAATTGGCGAATCGGGAGGAAAAAGCCGACGAAAAAACCAATAGCGAATCCGGTGGTTTCTTTTTTGTAAATCCGACGCCGACACCGACGCCGAAGCCAAACCCAAAACCGGATCCGACGCCGAATCCCGAAGACAAGTACGTCAATATTCCGGATCCCTTGTTCCTAAAGGTAATAAACAAAAACCTGGATCCCAATCGTCCCGACGATCAAAAGGTCACGAAGGAAGAAATGGAAAGTCTCACCATGATTTCTCACTGGCTCGACGACGAGGGCAAGCCCGGGATTAAGGATGACGCCAAAAAATCCATACTAGGCACGCCGAGAAGCCTCGAAGGCACGCCGGAGTATAAGTTTTCGGTCAGCTACGGCATTAAGAGCATCGAAGGCATTCAATATGCGAAGAACCTGACTCATCTGAAATTAAATGAGAATGAAATCAGCGACATCACGCCTCTAAAGGATTTAAAAAAATTGGAATACTTGGAATTTTCCAGAAACCGCGTCGTCGATGTGATGCCCCTGAAGGGCCTTACCAATTTAACCTTCTTAAAGTTGTATAACAACTGGATCCAAGACGTGACGCCTCTGGCCGGCCTGGTCAATTTAGAGGGACTGGATCTGCACAACAATGTGCATCAACAAATGATAGACGGCAAGCGCGTCAATAGTGGCGGCATTTCCGATGTATCGGCTCTGAAAAATTTGACGAAGCTGACTTTCCTGGATCTTTCCGCCAACAATCTAAAGGACGTTTCCGTCATTAAAAATTTCGATAAGATCAAGGACATCGACCTTTCCGGCAACCACATTGAAACCTATGTAGGACTGGGCGAATCCATCGCCAAACGCTTTGTGGATGTTGCTAACGGCATCGGAAGCCAAAACTTCTGGGCTCAATCGGTGACAAAAGAAGAGCCAATTCCCGTAACGGGGGCAAATGTAGAATTTGACAATCCCTACAAGGGCTTTAAAGAACTCTTCACCTCCCTTATAAAGGCCACGGCGGAAGAGGAAGTAAGCGACGAGGATGCACTTATTGGTGCGCAAGAAAACATCATGATCGAATCGAAAACCGATGGCGTCGAAGCCGCCTATGATTTGAATTCGAACAAGGTTCATCTCACTGTATCCGACGCTTTCCGTGAAGAAAACAAAGGCAAGACCGTGGACGTGAATTTGATGTTTAACTTTGTTTACGAGTATTCGTGGAATTTAAACGTAAAACTGAAGATCGATTAGAAGATATCGCGGCACAATCCCGTGCCGTTTCACCGCAATAAAAGAAGGCGCCATGTCGGCGCCTTTTTGTGTGCTCATTAATTCATTTTCATCAGTTCTTTTTGAATCCACTTTTCCGCCACGTGGGCGAGCTTTTCTTATAGATTTTCCAGAGCTTGCTCGATATCGGCGATAATATCTTCTTTATCTTCGATACCGACGCTCATACGAATGAGGTCGGCGCTGACGCCGGCGGCCAGGAGTTCCTCGTCGTTCATTTGGCGATGGGTGGTGCTCGCCGGGTGGAGGACACAGGTGCGGGCATCGGCCACGTGGGTGACGACGGCGGCGAGTTTTAAGCTGTCCATGAACTTCGTAGCGGCTTCGCGCCCGCCTTTGATGCCGAAGGAGATGACGCCGCAGGAACCGTCGGGAAGGTATTTTTTCGCCAGCTCGTGTTGGCTGTCGTCTTCCAATGCGGAGAAATTA
>QWCE01001179.1_pt1 | contig 73625 bp, 57 predicted proteins | sample 1972531 | NCBI WGS metagenome assembly QWCE01 (sample SAMN09866716, study PRJNA288562) | Human gut metagenome isolate term4_stool, whole genome shotgun sequencing...
ACCGATTGCAGCTGCTGTCTGTACATTTTCTTTTGTCTGCGGCTTAAAAGCATCGTTCTTAAATGTTGCACTGTATGTTGTTAATTCCGGTAATGTACAGTTCTTTTCCTGTACTACTTGTGACGTTGTAGATGCTGTCTCGCTTTCTACATTGCCACATGCTATACATTTTCTTTCTGCTGTGCATTTCTGGTTGTCGGCACTCCATTTGTAGGTCACCTCTCCATTTTCCCACTCGTGTAAAACGCATCCATTTTGTGCTTGTGGTTCATCTTTTACAGGGCATGCCTCATCCGTACACTGATACCAATGATATGTAGCGTTAAAAGAAAAATCGTTCGCGGGTATATGAACATGAAAAATTTTAGTAGCTTTTAAACAGTAGTCATTGTCACTTCCAATCGTCAGATTATTCCATTGTTCTTCGGTTCCAAGGTAAATAACCCTTGTTAGTCCAATGCATCCAGAAAATGCATAATTTCCAATACTTGTTACACTATTTGAAATTGTTATACTGGTTAATCCACTGCATCCAGAAAATACACTGGTTCCAATACTTGTTACACTATCCGGAATCGTTATACTTGTTAGTCCACTGCATCCATAAAATGCACGATCTCCAATACTTGTTACACTATCCGGAATCGTTATACTTGTTAGTCCACTGCATCCAGAAAATACATATGATCCAATACTTGTTACACTATTCGGAATCTTTATACTTGTTAGACCACTACATTTATAAAATACATATGATCCAATACTTGTTACACTATCCGGAATCGTTATACTTGTTAGTCCAATGCATCCAGAAAATGCAAATGATCCAATACTTGTTACACTATTCGGAATCGTTATACTTGTTAGTCCAATGCATCCAGAAAATGCACGACTTCTAATACTTGTTACACTATTCGGAATCGTTATACTTGTTAGTCCAATGCATACATAAAATGCACCTTCTCCAATACTTGTTACACTATTCGGAATCTTTATACTTGTTAGTCCACTGCATCCATAAAATGCATTGACCCCAATACTTGTCACACCATCTTCAATCATCACTGATTTTATATCTTGGTTTTCATGCCATGGCGAGTCATTCTCCCAATTCGCCATCGCTCCCGTACCGCTTATGGTTAGCACACCTTCATCATCCAGTATCCAGGTCAGGTTATTTCCTTTTTCTCCGCAGGTTCCGCTAGCCACAATATTGCTACTATATAATACAATACCATTATCCACACAATCAACCATGACATAGAGCTCTGGCAAAATTGCTTCTTCTGACAGAATATAGTGGTTGCCATTTTCGTCGGTTTCTGGGATAGTTGGCGTGTATATGTAAACTGCACCAGCAGACTCTTCACTGCTGTCAAATTCTGGAAGTGAGCTTTTCTCTGCATCTAATTTCCATGTAATATGTTCGATAGTCCACTCTTCGCCTTCTTGACTATCTTCTGCGCCATTGCCTTCACCTGCACCGTAAGTAATATGTTCCTCTGCCGCATATACTTCCACCGGGGCAAAGAGACCTTTGATGCTATCTATCAGAGAAGCCACAATACTACTTTCCTCTTCTGTAGTATCAGACTCTAGCTGTTCGGTAGATTCCGTCTCAGATTCTGATGCTGTTGTCTCTGGTACTTGTGTTTGAGGTTCTGATGCCGCTGTTGTCTCAGGTACCTCTGTTTCTGTCATCGGTACTTCCGTTTCAGACTCACTTTCCAAAGTTTCGTTTTCTACTTCTGTCTGTAACTCTGATTCTATCTCAGTCTGTGACTCAACTTCCGTCTGCGGCTTAACTTCCGTCTCGGTCCCTGATTCCACCTCTGATTCTGCTTCAGTCTGGGATTCTGCCTCTGTCTGAGATTCCAGAACTTTTGAAGTCGTTTCCTCCTCCGCTTCTGTACTAGCTTCCTCTTCAACTACTTCTGTACTCGATTCCTCTTCATCTGCTTCTGTACTTGGTTCCTCTTCAACCTGACGAATCACTTTTACCTTTAATGTATCAGGAAAGTTGATTTCGCTTTCTTCTGCACCGATTGACAGCGCTTGATACGCAATCTCTTCGTTCAACTCATCAAATGAAGTAACCATATAAGTTGGATGCATGTTCTCTGTCTGAACCTCTTCTGCATGCAGCATCATTGGAAGATTGCATGTAGAACCTGCCATAATGCATGACATACCAATCGACACCATTTGCTTTATTTTATTCAAACTTCTCTTCTTCATACACAATACCTCTCTTTTTTTGAATTTTCTTAATACTATTCTTATATCTTTTCGCTTTCTTTTCATCTTCTTTAATATAATTATAGCACAAACAGCTGTACTGCATAACCGCCATTTCGACACAAAAAAGGCGGAACCGCACAGCACTTTTTGCGATTCCGCCAAACTTTTTTCTTTAATTTTTAAGCCTCAAAATCATGAAAACAGGGCTAAATGTCAACCAATACTATTAAAATAATGGTTGAAGGCCATATTTTTCACTTTTAATGGTTTATTTTACTTATATTGTTTCTTTTGTGTATAAATTCTTATTTTCCTATTATGCCTATTTTTCTTTTCCAAGTTTGGAAAAAGCCTCTCCTATTGATTCGAGTGTCCTTATTAGGCATTTTCTTGGCGTTGCCATGCACACGCGAGTAAACAGCGGACTGTCGTAGTCACTTCCCTCACCTAGGCACACATGAGCTTTTTTAACTAGAAATTCGTTTAATTCGTCACCACTTGAAAAATATGCTGACCAGTCGATCCACAAAATATAGGCGCCTTCGCCGCCGCACACTCTTGCTTTTGGCAGGTGCTTTGCAAAATAGTCGCGAAGCACACACATATTTTCCCAGACATACGCATTTGACGCATCAACCCATGCCTTGCCATCTTTGGTATAAGCAGAAAGCACGCACTCATACACACACGGATCAAGACTTCCGTAGTGGTCACGCGTACGTCTATCGGTGAAGCGTGCGCGAAGCTCATCATCTGCGATTATAATGTTTGCATGGTTTACTCCTGTAAAGCCAAATGATTTTCCAAGTCCTGTCGCCACAATCGCATGTGACTTTGCACCTTTAATATCAAGATAGCACGGACATGTCAGTCCCTGATAGCAGTTATCTGCAAAAATCTCATCTGAGTAAACAATAACACCATAGCGATTTGCTAACTCTGCCAAACGCACCAGATCTTTTTCTTTCCAGATTTGACCAATCGGGTTATGAGGATTGCAAAGCACAAACAGCTTATTATTTGGATTTGCCATAGCGGACTTGATTGCGTCAAAATCCATTTGATAACGGCCACTCACACTGTCATATATAAGCGGACATTCCACTGTCTTTTTATTGAGGCGATCAGCCGCCTGACGATAACGATTATAAACAGGTGTTGTCACTATTATACCATCATCAGGATCCGTACATACAAGACGAATCGTAGTTGCAAGCGAATAAATAGTTCCGAGCGTTGTAACGATCCACTCTGGCTTAATTTGTGTTTTTCGGCTCATCTGCATCCATTTTGTTACTGCACTTTTGTAAGCTTCATCCGGCAGTGTAAAACCGTATAGTCCATTCTTTGCAAAACGAATGACTGCCTCCTCGATGACAGGCGCACTTTTAAAATCTGGCTCTGCACCATCCAGACTGATATTTCCTGCTTTGATGACTTCTGGCGGCGTCATCATCAGCTTTAAATTTGCGCCAGAGCGCTCCACAAGTGTTTCAAAATCAAATTCCATTACAAAGCTGCCCTTTCGTACACATATTTTGCGCTTGCCACATCCTCAATAGCAAGACCTAGTGCATCAAAGATGGTGATTTCATCATCAGCTGTTCTGCCTTTTGCTTTGCCTAAAAGCACTTCTCCGATAGATCCAACAATATGATCTTCTTTAATCAACCCTTCTTTAAGCGGAATTAGATATTCGCCGCTCTCGCGCTTTGCTGCCTCTGTCTGATCAGAATACAGACGCGCTGCTGCTACCAGATCAGAAGAGACCTCTCTTGTAGTTGGTGTAAAAGTACCCACTGCATTGATATGAGTGCCCGGCTTTACCATCTCTTTGGTCAAAAGCGGCTCTTTTGACGGTGTCACGGTACAGATGATATCGGCATCTGCAACTGCCTCTTTGACGCTTGCACATACGGTAACCGGAATCTGATATTTTTCCTGCATTTCATTTGCAAAGCGCTCTGCTGATTGTGGGAACAAATCATACACGGTCACACAAGTGATCTCTCGAATCTCACGAATCGCAGCCAAGTGAGATCTAGCCTGCGCACCTGCTCCAATCAGTGCAAGTGTATGCGCGTCCTTTCTTGCCAGACAATCGGTTGCTGCCGCACTGACAGCACCGGTACGAATCTCTGTGATGCTTCCAGCCTCAATCATGCCTGCAACCGTACTGTGAGCTGACTCAAATAACATTACATAACCGATATGAGACGGATATTTTGTTCCCATATTCGGTGCAAATGCAGAGATTACCTTTGCGCCAAAATAGTCGCCTACATATGCCGGCATAAAGCCAAATTTTGCTGTGTTTGGCATCACCGTAATCAAACGTGCTGGCTGAGCATAAGTACCTTCTTCAAGACCAATCAAAGCCTCCTTCATCAGCTCAATACAGTCTTTTGGCTGTAACAGCTTTCTTACCTCTTCCTGCTCGATAATCTTCATAAAAACCACCTTTCTGTAGCCTGCTATTTAGCCACTAATCTTTAGTCCTGCCACCAACATCTCCGGTCCAGACACTGTATAGCTGTCGTACATGACAAGCGGATTAATCTCACGGTCTTTTCCCAAAAGAAGGACATTGGCGAAAAGATCTGCGACAGTTCCACTCATTGTTAAGCCTTCCATCATGCCAACCGGTTTTCCGCCTTTGATACGAACAGCCTTACACGGGAATGAAAAATCGCCCGATACAACATTTAATGCATGGAATTGATCATAATTCTCAAATACATAGACACCGTCACCGCAAGCTGCAAGTAATTCCTCTAATGAGGCTTTTCCAGACTCTATCGTAAAATTCTTTGGCATGATTGCCATATCTGTATGAATGTTTCCACTTAAAAGCGTCTTTCGGCCTGCATTTCCGGTCGAAACAGAGCCTGCCTTTCTCGCTGTTGACAGATTGTGCATCCAGCCCTTCAAGACACCGTTTTCAACAAGTGTCAAATCACGGCTTGGCACACCCTCGCAGTCCATCTTCCAAGAAAAACCACACTGAGTACTATTTTGGGAATCATTACCACCCTTGTAATCACGAATTGTGATGCAGTCTGAAAAAATCTTTGTATTCTCTTTTCCTGCAAACGGTGTTGACTGACTCTGCGCTCTCTTTGCTGTAAACATCTGCCATGCAGTAATCAAAATGTTGTTTACGACCTGAGACGAGAGCACAGCCTGATAGACACCTGACTCTGCTGGTATCATTGGGACATTCAAAAAACGTCTCTTTGAAAACTCTGCCAAAAAATGCGCCGGTGTCAACTCATTTAATGTCAGCGCCGACAATAAACCGCTGTAATCACCTGCCGAAACCTCTGCGACAAAGCGCTGAACTGATGCGGTTTCTTCTATATCGTTGGAGTTTACAATGCCCATCGTTAGAATTGTCTGTGATAGATCAAGACGAACTGGGCAACCAAAGCTTTCTTGAAGGCTGGCTGCAAGTGTCTTTGCCTTCTCCTTCAACTTACCTACCGAGACAAGCTCATATGTACACTCTTCTGTAACGGCCTTGGTATCTTCCCAGTATTCTGGTGTCACAATAGCATCAGCCTCATTTGCAGCCGATGACTGACTATTTGTAAATGCCTGCGCAATTACGTTCTTCGCGTCATCGTCAAGCTTTTGTGTGTAAACCATTCCTGTCTTCTTTCCAGATGCACGCACAAATAACTCTGTCTGTTCACTGCAGCTCATCGGTCCCGTCTGATCGCCAATCACTTCAACTGAAAGGATTTCTTTTTTCTCTGCCTCGGCCTCTGCAGCTGTGCAGCCATCTGGAAGTAAATCCATTGCAGCACAGTAGGCTTCCAATTCTTTCATTGTTTTTTTCATATACTTGCCTTTCATAAGTCTTATCCAATTGACATATGGGAAATGCGCACCATCGGCTGCGGTGTCGTCGTTGGAATTAATCCGGAGCTTGCGCCGCAAAAACCGCCCTTTTCGTACTTGATCTTCTTTCCAACACGGTCAATCCGCTTGATCACATCAATTCCATTTCCGGTCAACATAATGTTTTTTACCTGATGGTCATAATCGATCTGGCCATTCTTGATTAAAAAGCCTTCCTTAACCTCAAGTGAGAACTGCATACCGCCAAAACCGCCGCCAATACTCTCAACAAAAAGACCGTTATTAACGCCACGAATCATCTCTTCTTCGTCATCCGATCCTTCTGCCAGACAGGTATTGGTCATTCTTGATACCGGTGCATAGGTATAATTTTGTCTTCTTCCGCTTCCGGTGCTCTCCATTCCTAGCAGCTTTCCATAGTAGCGATCGCACATGTAAGACTTTAAAACACCATTTTCAATCAGGACATTTCGCTGCATTGGATGGCCTTCATCGTCAATTGCTGCTGAACCATACTGACCTGGAATGGTTCCATCATCTACAAGTGTCACCTTATCACTTGCAACTTTCTCACCAATCTTGTCAACAAACGCACTTGATTTGTGTGCAATTGCAATCGCCTCCAAGGAATGACCACAGCTTTCATGCCACAGTGTTCCGCAACCGCCAGCTGCAAGCACAACCGGAACGGTACACGGCGAGATGCTTCCTGCCGTGCGAATTTTGTCTGCTCTTTGCACCATATCCTTTGCAAAACCAGTGTAGGCAATCTCATCATCATAGGCTTCAAAACCAGACGGCTTTGTATAATCATCCCATGTGCCGTAGGCACTCTCACCGTCAGCGACAACTGTCTGCATCCGCATTCTCGTTGTAACACGGCGGTCTGTCGTGTAAAGTCCTTCGGTGTTGGCAACCCACACACGCTGATCAGTGTCAAAATAGTTTAAATTCAGTGAACGAACATTGACCTTGGTGCTTCTCGCCGCCTTATCAGCCTTTAACAACACCTGAATTTTATCCTGATTCGAAATCTGAGCCGGATATTTGACAACTGGACACGGATTGTGCCAATGTTTTTCTGTTAAAACGATCCCAGCTGCTGCCGCTTTTTCTTTTATCTCAAGCATATCAGCACCCTTTTTTACCAACTCAAGAAGTGCCTCTTTTGTCACCTGATTGGTATATAAATAGACATTTGAAAGACCTTGAATCAGATACAAGCCGACTCCGCAGATGCGAAGGCTCTTCACTCCCTGAATCACCGATTCTACGCAAGGAATATTGGTCTCCTCTCTGTCCTCAAAAAACAGCTCGGCAAACTCAATCCCGTGCGCCTCTGCAGACGCAAGTATCTGACTGATCTCGTCTTTTTGAAGCATCGCTTTCTCCTTTCTTTCACAACGTGTTCTTTTTGATTTGACCCCCAATCATCACAAGACACACATTCTTTGCATTTGCAAGAAGCATGATGTCCTTTGATGGATCTCCATCTACAACGACCAAATCTGCAAGCTTTCCGACTTCTAGACTTCCAAATTTGTCATCTGATTTCATCAAATATGCGCCATTGATCGTACCAGCCTTGATTGCCTCCATATTGCTGTAGCCACAGCGGGTCAGACTGAAAAATTCTTTTCCGATCTCAGCAAATGGTGTGTTTGGTGAGTTTGAATAGTCGGTTCCAAGCGCAACTAGAATTCCATACTGGTGAGCAAGAGCAAATGAATGCTTTGACGCATCGCCTAGCGCCTTTGCTTTTCTCATCATATGCTCAGGAAGTCCCTTCATATCGGCAATGCCAAGCGATACCGACAAAGTGGTGACAAGTGGAATGTTCTTTTCTGCCATCAGCTTTACGCACTCCTCATCTAACAGAACACCGTGCTCAATGCATTTTACACCGTTTTTGATTGCCTGCTTGGTTCCTTCTGTTCCAGTGCAATGAGCAGTCACATAAGTATTATGGCGGGCTGCCTCCTCGACAATCACACGCATCTCTTCAGGAGAAAACTCAATGTCATTAAAATCGTCAACTGCCGATGACACGCCACCGGTCGCACAGATCTTGATAAACTGTGCACCCTCACGAAACTGCTGTCTGGTCTTTCGATAGCAGTCATCCGGTCCATCCACAAGGCATCCAATCAAGTCTCTCTTATTGGACTCCTCCGGTGTCAGCATCGGATTCATATCACAATGGCCCGATGAAATACTCATAACTCTTCCACCTGGCATAATGCGAGGACCTGTGATGTTTCCAGCCTCAATTGCACGTTTTAGTGATGCACCAAAAGCACTCATATCGCGCACACCAGTCACACCGGCATCAACCAAATCCTTTAAGTCTTGTACGGTTGTCAATAAAAGATCATACGGTGTGTCACCACTTTTGTGGATGCTCTCCTCACCGCAAAGATGCGCATGCGCATCGATAAAGCCTGGCATAATGGTTTTTCCTTCCAACCTGTAAGTGGCAGCTGATGGATCGTCATATTCTTTTTCTTCGCCTACATATATGATTTTATCATCATCCACGACAACCATTCCGTTTTCAATTGGCGTATCTGATACGGCATCAATGACTCTTGCGTAAAATACAGTCTTCATTTGTTTCCTCCTTTTTATTTTATCTTGAAATTTTTACAGAAATCACGTACACTTGTCTGAACAAGGAGGTTTTTATGACTACTGCAAAAGATCTATTATCGCTGCCATCTCTGTCCCATATGAAGCTAATTGGCGGATCTGAAGGCCTGTCACGAGTTGTCACATGGCCCTATGTGATTCTGTGCCCTCCAATTGGAGAATGGGTAAGCGGCGGTGAATTTTTAATTTATTACGGTGCAAATTCAGTCGTGGAGAAGGTGGAGCTTGCCCAGCTGATCCGCGATGCGGCTCAAAATGATGCGGCTGGCATTTTGTTTCTCGTCGGCCACCACTATATCCTCGAAGAAAATCTTGATGATGAAATTCGAACACTCGCTGATGATCTAAAGATACCAGTCTTTTCTCACACCAGCCTTGCCTATGTAAACTCCATCACAAAAGATATCATTGGACTAATTCAAGATCGCGAAAAGGATACTGCAATTGCCAATACCTTTTGGTACTCACTTTTCTTTCAAAATACCGACGTAGACGAGCTGTCAACCTTAAATCAGGCACTGTTTCTCGGATATCTGCCCAGCTACAAATATTGTGTTTATATTGTCGAGATGATGAACGCCACCGAATATTTTCAAAAGCAGGAGTCCACACACGGCCCCAATTTTATGGAAACACCGTCTGAATTTTACCGAATGCTTGCCAATAAACTCGGCTATATCACAATTAAAGAGACCGGAAGCAACTGGCATGTCGCCCAAAATGGCTCCAATGTCTTCGTGCTTCCTATCAACACCGACTTACAGGAGCAGGCAGCCGATTCCTTCTTCGAATCGCTAGCTCTTCGAATCGAAGCACAATATCCTGGCACAAAGTTCTGCGTTGGAAAGGGAGGGATTCGCTCCCGCTTGTTTGGCATCCGCGAGTCTTTTATTCAAGCCAAGCGAAGCCTTCTCGCTTGGAAGCTAATCGGCACAGATCACCGACTCATCTCGTACTCAGATCTTGGCTTTTACCAGCTTCTCTTCGAGATTCCGACACTCTCTGTTATGCGCGAATACACAACCCACTTTCTTGATCCGATTCACGAATATGACAATGCTCATGATGCGCATCTCTATGAGACACTATGTATGTGGCTTACCTGCCGCTGCAATCAGGTGCAGACGGCAAAAGCGCTGTTTCTTCACCGAAATACGTTGCTTGGGCGTTTAGAGAAGCTTGAAAAGCTGCTCGGTGTGTCACTCGACGATTCCGACACCATCTTCCAGATTCAGGCCGCCGTAAAGATCGAGCGGTTTTTGTCGGAGACGTAACTTACATCTCCTCAGCACGATGACAAGCCGTAAAGTGTCCCGGCTCAATCTCGCGAAGCATCGGCTTTTCGTTTCTGCACTTGTCTGTCGCATATGGACAGCGGTTACAGAAATTGCAGCCCTGTGGCAGATTGACTGGGCTTGGCACATCGCCTTGAAGAAGGATTCTCTTTCTCTCACGCTCAATCGTCGGGTCTGCAATCGGAATTGCAGATAGAAGTGCCTTTGTGTACGGATGACGATTCTTGATATAAATATCCTCACTGTCTGCAATCTCAACTAGTGATCCCAAATACATTACGGCAATGCGGTTTGATATCTGGCGCACCATCGACAAATCGTGTGTGATAAACAGATAGGAAAGCCCCATCTGCTGCTGAAGCTTCTTCAGTAGATTGACAACCTGCGCCTGAATCGAAACGTCCAGAGCTGAGATTGGCTCGTCACAGACAATCAGCTTTGGCTCTAGTGAGAGTGCACGTGCAATTCCGATACGCTGTCTTTGTCCACCAGAAAATTCATGCGGGAAGCGATTTGCATGATCCTTGTTTAGACCAACCATCTTTAAAAGCTCTAATACGCGGTCTTCCAACTCCTGTCCCTTATACATCTTGTGAATTCTCATGCCCTCTGCCACAATATCGCTGACAACACTTAAAGGATCTAGGCAGGCATATGGGTCCTGAAAGATCATCTGTACATTTTTGGTATATTCCTTCTTTTCTTTTTTATTGTAAGTCCAAATGTCGCGCCCCTCAAAGAGTACCTGTCCTTCATCCGGTCGATATAGGCGCATGATCGTCTTTCCAAGTGTACTTTTTCCACAGCCAGACTCACCAACTAGACCAACTGTCTCACCCTTATAGAGCGTCAAATCCACGCCGTTTACCGCCTTTAGGATTCCCTTCGGAACCTTGAAGGTGGTTTTTACATTTTTTAGCTCGAGGATTGGTTCTTTTGTCTTTTCCATCAGTTTTCCTCCTGCACGTCGCTTTTTTGTGACTCAACCGGATTTTTTTGCTGTCCGTTTCGCTTGATGCATTCTGGATGATTGAGCCAACAGGATGCATAGTGATCCGGCTCTGAGAATGAGATACATGGCGGCTGACTGGTGCGGCAAATATTCATCGCATACTTACATCTAGCTGCAAATGCACATCCAACCGGCGGTGCCAAAAGGTCCGGAGGTGTACCAGGAATGGAATACAAATCCTCTGCGACTCTCTTATCCAGACGCGGCACACTGCTTAGCAGTCCCCATGTGTATGGATGCTTCGGATGATGAAAGATCGTGTCACAGTCACCGTGCTCGACAATCTGTCCAGCATACATGACGTAGATGCGGTCTGCCATATTTGCGACAACACCCATATCGTGTGTGATTAGGACAATTGACGTATCAATTTTGTTTTTCAGATCATTCATCAATTCAATAATCTGAGCCTGAATCGTCACATCAAGCGCTGTCGTCGGCTCATCAGCAAACAAAACCTTCGGATTACAAATCAGTGCCATTGCAATCATGATACGCTGTCTCATACCACCGGAGAGCTGATGCGGATAACGCTTCATATTCTCTTCTGGAGCCGGAAGGGAGATCAACTTTAAAATCTCGATTGCCTTTTCTTTAGCTTCCTTTCTGGATACCTTATAGTGCTGCATATACGGCTCCATGATCTGCTCTCCAACTGTCATCGTCGGATTCAAAAACGTAAACGGATCCTGGAAGATGATTGACAGTTGGTTGCCCTGCAGCTTTCTCATCTGCTGTGGAGTCAAATCAAGCAAATTTTGACCGTTAAATAAAACCTCACCGCCCTTGATACTTCCATTTTTCTTTGGATTTAGTCCGATGACAGTCTGGATCGTGACGGTCTTTCCACAGCCCGATTCACCGACAATCGCGATGGTTTCTTTCTTATTTAAATGCCAGGAAACGCCACGCACAGCCTGAACACTTCCCTGAAAGGTCTGAAAGGATACCTTCAGATCTTTTACCTCTAAAATCTTTTCTTTTTCCATGACTCTTCCTTTCAGACACGAAGTTTCGGATCTAGTGCATCGCGCAGCCCATCTCCAATCAGATTAAAGCAAAGCATTGTGATGCTGACGCAAACACAAGGAATGATAAACTGATACGGATAGTAACGGAAGGTTTCTCCTGCTGCCTTGATTAGCTGGCCCCAGCTTGGCTGCGGCGGTGTTACACCCAGTCCGATGTAGCTTAAAAATGCTTCATAGAAAATGACGCTTGGAAGCGACATTGTAATGCTGACAACGCGAATGCCCAGTGTATTTGGAATCAAGCGTCTTGCAATAATCCAGCCTGATGAGGCACCAAGTGTCTCGGATGCGACAACAAACTCTCGTGTCTTTAACTGAAGTACAAGACCTCTGGTGCTTCTCGCCGCTCCCATCCAGCCGGTTAAGCTCATTGCAATGACAAGCGTTGCAATATTTCCGCTTCCCATTACAACCATCAAAAGGATCATGTAGATCAAGCTTGGAATACCCATTAGCACATCAATCGTTCTCATGATTGCGGTGTCAACCCAACCGCCGATGTATCCTGAGATACCGCCGACTGCCATTCCGATGATCTCTGGAATAAGGGTTGCCAAAATGGCAATAATTAATGATACACGGCCACCTGCCCAGACACGGGTCCACAGATCACGTCCAAGATTGTCGGTTCCAAACCAATGAACTGCATTTGGACTTTGATTGACACAGCTGTAATCATTAGAATAATAATCAAACTTGCTCATCATTGGTCCAAACAGTACAAAAAATACCATGATAGCAATCACAACCAGACTGATGACAGCCGGTTTATTTTTCTTGAAGTTTCTCCAGACATCCTTAAAATAAGTTGTCTTTTTTCTTGCGATCTGATCCTGATCCAAAGCTCCTTCTGGAAGTGAAGAAAACGCATCGTCTGAGAAATTCGTTTGTGTTGAATTCATTGTTTTCGTTGTATTTGTATCCATTGTTCCTCCTAGTCCCTCCTAGCTATTATTTCACGCGGATTCGCGGATCAATCAGACCATACAGCACATCGACAATCAGATTCATTGTTACCAAAAATGCACCGTAAAAAATCGTCAGACCCATGATAAGCGGGTAATCTAGGTTGGTAACAGAATCCACAAAATAACGTCCAAGTCCCGGGATTAAAAACATACTCTCTACGACGAAGGAGCCCATCAAAACTCCTGCAATCTGCACACCAAGATTTGGGATAATCGGAACAAGTGAATTTTTAAACTGATGCTTTAACACAACACGGACTGGGGAAAGTCCCTTGGCTCTCGCTGTCTTTACATAATCCTGTGTTGTGATCGCAAGCATACTTGCTCTCATATTTCTGGTATTTCCCGCTACTGTGCCAAGTCCTAAAACCAGAGCTGGAAGAATAATCTGGTTTGGCTTTCCCCATCCGGTTACTGGCAGAATGCCAAGCTTTACACCAAAAATCATTCGAAGAATTGGTCCGAGCACCATACTCGGAAGGGCAATTCCAAGGACGGCGACCACCATCAGCAGATAATCTGGCCATTTGCCTCGAAACTGCGCACATAAAATTCCAAACAAAAGTCCAACTGCCTCTGCAAAAAATAGAGAAATCAGACCTAGTTCTGCTGACACTGGAAAGGCTTCCTTAATGATGTCCACAACGGTTTTTCCGGTTTTTTTGATCGAATATCCCAGATCCCCGTGCAACAAGTTATTCATATATGTCAGGTACTGCTGTGGCACTGGCTTATCCAGTCCGTAAAACGCTCTCTGCTTATCCTGTACGGCAATCGGAATCTTATCATTTAAGAATGGATCTCCAGGAATCAGCTTCATCAAAAAGAACGTTGCAGTTGCAAGTACAAAGATAGTTGCAAGCGCGATCAGTACTTTTTTTCCTATATATTTGAGCATACTTCCTCCTTAAAAATAAGACGCCTCTCTTTGGAGCTTCCGCAGATTGGCGCCTTAGGTTTTTATCAGATTTTTATTTTTCTTGCTTACTCAGCATAGTCCAGATAGGTAAAATCAGTCTCAGTTGTGTTATAGAATCCGGTGTAACCACTCTTATACTGGAAACCACCGTCTGTCCAACCAAGGATCAGGTTCAATGTGTTGTCACAGAAGAACTTCTCAACCTCAAAGTAGTTTGCCTTTCTCTCCTCGATTGTTGGAGAAGCAACTGCTGTGTCATACAGCTTATCATACTCGTCATTTGAATATCCTCTAAGTGCAGACTGCATTGCAGTGGTATAACCACTCAAAAATCCGCCTAACGCATCCGGAATCTCCAGACCATTTCCACCATACCACAGATCATAGTCACCGCTCATTGCGCTTGATACCATTACCTGAATGGTCTGAGAATTGATTACAGTCTCAATTCCAAGATTCTTCTTTAGCATATCCTGAACAGCAGCAAGCACATCAATGCTTCCCTGTGACTCATAGCAAAGAAGCTCGATTGTTGGGATCTCATCAGCTGTCTTTCCAAGCTCATCAAGTGCTGCGTTTAAATACTCCTGTGCCTTCTCAACATCTGCTGTTGCCGGCCATCCCTCGTACTCAAACTCCTCATCAAAAGAACCTGTCACACCAGCCTCAGACGGTGCTGTCAGACGGGTTGCTGGCTCATCGCTTGTCATAACTGATGCACAAAGAGCAGTACGATCAATCGCATAGCTGATGGCCTTTCTAAAGTTTGCATTGCCAAGGAAGAGTCCTGTCTCCTCGGTCTTGCCTTTGTGATTCAGATTCAAGCAGCGATAAGAAGTTGTATACTTGGTGCTCTCGAATCCAGCATCGGTCAGTGTCTGCTGCTGCTGTGTATTTCCAGTTGGAACAAAATCAAGCTCATCTGCAAGCATCATATCAACACCAGTATCACCTGTTACATTGAATTTGAAGTCCATCTCATCCATATTGATGCTGTCTGCATCCCAGTAATTCTCATTCTTTACCAGAGTCATCGTAGAATCTGATACCCAATCAGATACGATAAACGGTCCGTTTGTCAACAACTTGTCTGATGAAGAGCCATACTCAGTTCCAAGTGGATCTACAAAAGACTCCTCAAGAGGTGCAAACAGACTGGTGGAAGTAAAGGTGCTTTCGTACTGTGGATTCTTAAAAGTATACTCGATTGTCAAATCGTCAACTGCCTTAACACCAACTTCATCCCACTCACACTCACCTGCATAATACTCCTCGCCATTCTCCAAGATATAGCCACTCTCTGCATTGTAGTGTCCTGCTTCTGGATCCATCAGACGCTTTGCTGCATAGACAAAATCCTCAGCGGTAACAGGTGTCTCGCCATCACTATAGGTTAAGCCTTCCTTTAACTTGAAGGTCCAAGTCTTTCCATCCTCGCTAGACTCCCAGCTCTCTGCTGCTCCTCCAATGTACTCGCCATCCTTCTGACGAAGTAATGTATCACTGATCAGTGTATCAATATACGTTGCTGGATCTACATTTAACTCTGCATAGTCCATTGTCACCGGATCATACGGTGCACCGATTCTCACACTCTTTGTCTCTGTCTCATCTGCCAAAACGGCTGCTGGAAAGGATGCTGCTACCATTACGGCTGCCAGTCCCATTGCTGCATATTTTTTCATTGTCGCTCCTCCATTTTGCTATCGTGCTTTAATTTGGTAAAGTACCCCGACTATAGAAATAGATTGTCAGGGCTTCGTTCTCCTTCGAACTACCTCTGCCAATCTTGCGTTCAGTGTATCATAATTGTGGGCTGGTATCAATGTGCACACTGTATCTATCTTATAGATTTTTTATGTGCACATTGTATAAGTTTTTATTTTTAAATTTTAATCTATTCCAATTCGAATTCCACCTGATCGTTCTGATGGCTGAAGAATAACGGTTACTGGCTGGCCACCTGTCCATTCAAACATATAGGATTCCCCTGATGCTTGACCGATAAAAGTCTTCCAATTTACATCTGCTATGATTTGAGGATCGCAATGTCCCTGTCCAATCCAGCAGATCACCGCATCCGGATCAACCGTAATTGTATTTCTTGTCTCCCAATTGCTTAATACCAGTGGATTTCCATCTGATAAAACAGCAACATATGCATTATTTCCTCTTCCCGTCAATGTAGATGTCGCAATTCCTTTCTGAGATAATACACCTACACCTAAAAATCTTGTTTTATAATCACAGTCCTGCGTAAAAGCCAATATATTCTCGGATTCTACTGAAATTACTTCTCCGTATTCCAACTTATATACAACAATATGCTGCCCATAGTTTGCATAATATGTAACCGAGTCTCCATTCATTGATACTTTCATAAGAGGAAGATTCTCCTTAGCAGCATGCCTAACAATTGACCCAAAGACAGCTTGTGCCAAATTATTTTGTGGCCCGAACAGCACTTTTTCGAAACGATAATTTTTCTGTAAACTGTCTCCTGCGATAAACGCACCTGCCTTTGTGAAAAGAACATCACTTCCCTTGCATGTCACCTTCAGCGTAAGCTCATTTAACACTTCAAACGTCAACATTTTATTTTTTCCTCATCCAATCTCTACACCGTAAATTCGACACTGCCCTGCTAAATCCTGATGTACACCATTGCCCACAGGATTCAATTTCCATTGATCATTGTGCAAATATAACTCAGCCATTGTCATTGATGTCACATTCTGATAATATTCCTCCGAACAAAAGCTTGCAATTTCCTGATTATCAGTATCATTGATCAGCCGAACATACGCATCCCGGATCATGCCAAAATTCAAATTTTTGCTGAATGCCTCATCAATTGTAAGTACAAATACAATTTTTTGTACTGCTAGATTCAGCTTTTTAAGATCAATGTAAATCTGTTCCCGGTCTGAACCATTTTCTGCTTTCAAAAACGAAACGCTGCGATCTGGACTAAGTGGCTGATTATAAAAAACCAACCAGCGTTCATCTAACACCCGCCCATTTTCTCCAAGTAAAAAAGCACTTGCATCCATATCACATCTTGTATCTAAGATGTTCCATCCAAAGCAAACCTTTATTTTACTGATTCCTTTTTCATAGAGTCCAAGCGCTGTTTTCTGTCCTTTTTTTAGCGGATGTAACAGCTTTGGAACTGGCTGAGACTGTAACTGTTGTGGTCTTGGTAAAACCGGCTGAGACTGTACCAATTGCCATGTTGGCTGTGGCGCAGATCTATGCTGTTGGTTTCTCTTCTCATTTAAACTTGCAATTGTTTCCTTGCGAAATGCTGACTCTATTTTGCAATTTAATGACGAAACCTGATTTTTGTTGAGAGGATGGGTCGTTTTATTTGGTATGTTTATCATAAACTATCTTCTCCCTCATAATTTATCGCTTTGCTATATCCTCCACCTACAGTTCTTTTATTTCTAATACCCTTTACTGCACACACTATCAAAATCACAACTGAAATAATTTGTGCCGTTGACAGTATGCCCCATATACCTCGTATCTGATCTCCTCTAAAAAATTCCAATATGAATCTGCAGACTGCATACGAGAAAAGATAAATATAGATGCCTTTTATTCCTTTCGGATACTTGTGTTCGTAAATTAAAATGGCAATAAAAATTAATGCATCGCACATACTTTCAACAAACTGAACTGGAAAACGCACGATTTCTGGTGAAGCTGCCATCACAACTCCCCATGGCCATTCTATTCCATAACAACACCCTCCAAATAAGCAGCCTAATCTAGCCCATGCATGAAATAAAGGGAAGGCAGGTGCTGCAAATGCGTACATATGGTTCAAATTTTCTTTTCTAAGCTTGGCAGTAATTGCAATTCCTGCTAATCCCCCTATCATTCCACCATAAAAAACAATTCCTCCATTGATCAAATAGCCTACAAATTCTCCGAGCGAAAATCCATTTTCCATCGTTGGAATCATAGCAATCGCAAACATAATTCTACTTCCAATCAGAAGACAGATTATTCCTATCACCAAATAGCATGCCAGCTGTCGGTATGTAATCTCAAATTTGTTCATTCTGTAAAATAATAGAATCAATGAAAAAAATAATCCAATACATGCAAACACACCATATGATGGAAGAACTATCTCAATTAAAGGTGCCATTTACTTTGTTTCCTCCTCTTGTTTTCCATTACATGACCAACAACCATTTAAAAAGAGTCTTGGAACTTGATCTGACGCATTCATATAATATGAGTCTTCTTGTGACATACAAATCCAGCCCATGCATCCTGACGATTTAATATATGCGGTTGAATCCAATTCTCCATCTTTCTCGTTTGTACATTCTACATAAGCATTATCATTTCTTACACACAAACTACTACCATCTGCATATATACCTATACTTTTTACATCGGCCTTATCAATACTTCCACATCCATGATAATAGAATACATTTGCTTTTGAATCATTACTTTTATTCTCTATAGAAACACACTCAGTTGGCCAACAAACCGTATTTAAGCCACATCTAAAAATTGCTCCTGGACCTGCACAATTTGTATGTTTTATATTACTTTTTGTATTTCCAAGGATGCCTACTATCATACCTTCACATCCATGACATTGCAATCCACACCCCGTCAGAATAGCCAATGGCATTATACTTAACGCTCCCGCTATCAATACCTGTGTTAATTTTCTCATACTTTCTCCTTTTGCAGCCCCTTATTTACTCTGCGTTATTAATTCTTTTTTCGTTATATTTTTATAAATGTCAAAAACCCTGTCCTGCATTTTCACACAGGTAAGCATGTGAATTTCCTATACAGAACAAGGTCTTTTTTTAATTTTCAACTATTTTTTCATCACAACCACATTAGATATATCGCTGAGCAAAATCACCAATTGAGCCATCGCCCGTCCCTTGACCAATTGCATTAAATTTCCACTCACCATTGTAACGATACACTTCTCCAAACAGCATAGCTGTCTTTCCTGAATAATTTTCTGTCAAATTATAAATACACATCTCGCTGTTTGTTCTTGCATCTACAAGACGAATAAATGCATTTTTTATCATTCCAAAATGCTGCTTGCGCTCATATGCCCGATAAATATTGACAGCTAGTACAATCTTATCATACTTTTGTGGAACATTGTTTAAATCAATCACAATCTGCTCGTCATCACCATCACCTTCTCCAGTGAGATTGTCTCCCATATGCTGTACTGATCTCGTATAATGTGTTAAATTTCCAAAGTAAACAATATCCTCTTTTGCCATTAACTTACCATTTTGAAGCATAAGCGCGAATGCATCGCAGTCAATCGCCTGAGGCTTAGGTGAAAAAAAACCCCTCGGCTGTTCAACCTCATCCCATCCAAGTCCAACTACAATTCTTGATAGACCCGCATGATCCTTGGACAGATTCACCTTCTGTCCTTTTTGTAATTTTACAGACATAGTTTTCCTCCTTGTTCAAAATATTTACCAGCAAAACATATCGACAAGAATCAAGCATTATTTTTTTCCTGGAGTCCACTTCATATTCCAGTTATATGCTCGATCCAATGCTTCATGTCCTCTATAAAATTTCACTAGCTTTTCAACACTAAATGTTTCATCATTAACGTTTTCAAAAAGCGCCAAGCCACACATAATATTAGACGAATCATACTCATCCATCTTTACTATAATGTCTTCTGCTCCCGGATATTTTATCGTAACCTTTGCATCTGCTTGACGCCAATTTGCAACGCCTTCATAAATAAACGTGTATACCAATACTCTCTTAATATCTTTTAAATGATTTCCATTTATGCGAAGATTCTCTCCTGTTGCAGAGTCTCCAGTTCTATCATCTCCATCAAGTGCTATATATGGTTCATTTGTCAATGATCCAAATGCTTTTCCAAGCGCTTGTACAGTTCCTTTTCTTCCATTTTTTAATTCATAAAGGCATCCCAAATCAAGATCAATTCCAGAATCTGAGCCAAACAAACTTGCCAAAAATCCTCTATTTGCAGGCTTTGAGTTCCAATTTAAATTAACTAAAATCTCCCCCAAACCAGCAGAAGTATTTTTTTTCAGACTGACTTTCTGTCCTTTTTGAAGATTAATAGCCATTTTTCCCTCCTTGGCAGCGTATTTCATACGCTGCCTTTACTTATCCCTTACTCTGCATCAATTCCATAGTGAGCACACAGTGCTGCCAATCCTCCTTGAAATCCGCTTCCGATCGCGTTAAATTTCCACTCATTGCCATGCTTGTAAAGTTCACCTACTACTACTGCAGTCTCAATTGAAAAATCTTCTCCCAAATCAAAACGAACAATCTCTGCTCCAGTACTTTCATCTACAATTCGGCAATATGCGTTGGATACCTGTCCAAAATTCTGACGTCTGCTATCTGCATCATAAATCGTAACAGTAATAGCAACTCGTTCAATATTGGCTGGCATCAAGCTCAAATCTACTTCAATCTGCTCGTCATCGCCTTCTCCTTCTCCTGTAAGATTGTCTCCCATATGCTTAACAGCACCACTTGAATGCTCCAAATTTCCATAGAATATAAATTCCTTCTCTGTCGGACACTTTCCATTTGCGCCTACCAAAAATGCAGATGCATCAAGGTCAAAGTCAGAACCAGAGTCAAATGCATTGACATCCCAACCAAGACCTACCATGATTTTCTTTAATCCTGGATTCCCCTTCGTAAGACTAACCTTCTGTCCTTTTGATAAATTAAGTGGCATAATAAATTCCTCCTTCGAAATTATTTTTTTGCTGGCATATGATACTTCTGGTTAAACTCCTGCTTAATGGCTTCAAGACGTCTCTGCTCATCAATTCGCTGCTTGCGCGCATTCTCCTGAATTGCTCTCGTCTCATCAATTCCATTTACAATTGTTTTCCAAGTAGTCTCTAATGTCTCTATCTTGATAGAACTTCCCGCAGCCAATCGTGCCGTCATCTTAGACTGCTCAACTGTATTGCGTGCATTCTTAATCAACAATTCGTTTGTCTTTGCATCCAAAGCTGCAATCGACTCCGCCTGTATCTTCTGACGCTTTAGCATAATCGCCTGAGCTAGAGCCTGCTTAAATACCGGAAGTGTTACAATAAAGGCTGAATTGATCTTTCTCACCAGATTCATATTGCTAAACTCCATCGCCTTTATCATCGGAATCGACTGAATTGCTACACTCTCAGCTGTGCGCAAATCCTGTGTACGCTGCTCAAGAAGCATCAGACACTGATTTAAATTTGTAATTTCAAACTGAATGGAACCATCTCCACTCATCTCCATATCATTCTGGCGTTGAGCAATATACGCTTCTAGCTCATTGCATGCCTGCTCACCTGCAAGAATATATTTCACAAGTTCATGATAATAGCCAACATTTGCGTCAAACATTTGATCCAAATTTTTATTGGCCTTTTTTATCTCTGCCTCATACTGCTTAAGCTGAACATAGATCTTATCAACTTCATCGCCCATCGTGTGATATTTATCAAGAATCTTATCCAGCTTCTTCTTGAAATTTCCAAACAGCTTTCCCAAAAATCCTGAATCATCCTTTATTTCCTCGATATCAAACTGATCCATGATTTTAGCAAGTGTGCCAAGCATTTCGCTTGATGCGTCCAACTGGCTCATGCTTACATTGTTCAAAACAACATCCGAAGCTCTTGATATTGCTTCAGCTGCATCTGCGCCAAGAGATACGATTGAATCCATATTATCAATCTCAATTGCACTCACAATTGCATCTACTTCCTGAGAATTTACTAATACCTCATTCATCTGCTTTCGATCTGCAACAATGTCATATGGCTGAACTTCGATTTCCTTAGGCTTTTCAACCGCAGCAGCCTGCGACTGCACTGATGCTTTACTAAAATTTAATCCCATGTTATCTACCCCCTTCCAAATAAGAATTCACGCCAATTAAAACGTGGGCTTGTGCTACTACCGTTATCATTCAAGTCTGGAATCTGTAAATCATACAGATATGTTCCAATCTGATGTTCCTCCAAATAGTTTCCATTAAAAAACTTTTCAACTGACTGATACCCTGTAGGTACAAAAAATAAAACGTCAAAACCAATCTGACTTAAGTATGTTGCAAAGATGGTGTCCTCCAACGACAAAACCGTCTCCCCTGTTATAATATAGATCAGCTTTGGATTTTTCTTTGTAAAGTCAAAGCCCTGTATCAATCTCAATATTTTTTTATCAATGTTTAAGGCAATTGAAATAATGGTATATTCAGTTCCATTCTCCATTGTACCGGAAATGATTTTTTGCTGAATCAACTGCTGAAGCTTATCTAACAAATATTCCTGCGCTGACTCTCGCAAAAAGCCATACTGATAGACCTTATGCTGCATAATTTTCTGCTTCTGAAGGCGGCCATTTTTTAAAAACTCCACCGCATACGGCTTCATCGGATTGGAATCTGAGGATGTGAGGTTCGGCACCTTTTGAATCACTATGGTGTCCTTTGTAACCAACTTCTTTATGCCACCCCAATATTCTGAAACATTGCCATCCTTAACACCCGATATTTTGGCAAAAAGTACTGGAATATTTACAATTCCGTCTGCCGTACTAAAATTTGGTCTATATTTGACTTCATTGTCCCATAAGATTGAAATCTCTTCATAGGCTGTATGCAAAGGAAGCACATTTGCTTTTGCATATTGCTGATCGCGAAAAATCCCAGTATCCTGATACAAAAGTGTGTCCAGTTCTCTTTCTGCATGATATGCAACTGTCCCCATCCAAAGTTCTGGACCATCCTCTGGGTAGCTAGCAACCTCCATTGAAAACTCATTTTTAATTTCATACAGTTCCCCATCCGTCAAACAACATCCTCTACCTAAATTAGGGGCAAATACCACTACATCAGCTGGAAGCTTCGCTAGAAGCTTGCAAAATAATGCCTCATTGCTATTCTGACAACCTCCCATGTAGAAGAAACACGAAATCTCGGGGAATTTCCAATTTCCAAATAATTTATACTGATACCGCCTGAGCCAACACAAAAGATAAACAGCAGAATTGGTCAGCCGATTGAGACTGTCCTCCGATTTTGCCTTTTCCTGCAAAACATCCATAAATGCCTGTTTCATCAAAATTTGCAAATCTGCATTCGATGCATAATCAATATTCCTCGACAAATCAACTGCCAATTGGTTGAAATTTTGATAGGTTCTTCGACTTATCGCACTAATCTCTTCTGGTGTCGGTGGATCAATCTTTTGATTTGCAAACACAATCTTTCTCTTTTCATTTTTTAGCTGTAATTGCAACTGGTACAAATCGTTCTCATAGGTCTGCCTATCCTGTACACCTGAAATTTTGACGAAACAATTGTAAAAACAACTTTCTTTTGTTCCTCTTGCTGATGGTGTTTTCTTTATGTTTTCAAAAATCTCATCAGATCCCCATGTGTTGGTACACCGAACCAGCTTTAACTGTTCTTTGCTTATTTGCTGTCGGCTAACAGCCACTTGCAATTCCTTTCGAACCTGCTGTAAGCTAAATGCTGCTGGAAATGGTTGCAAATTCGAGATCTGTAAATTGTCTGACCTTGCAGAACTCGGATCAAGTTTTTGATATTCTGCATCTCCTTGATATTGTAAAAGGAGCACATCGCAGCCTGCCTCTGATAATACACTCATAAGAAGAAGCTCATGGACACTGATCGTTCCTTCATACAATATTTTAGGCAACTTTTCTTCACCCAAATGATTTACAATCCGCTCAAATTTATAGTACAGCCAACACATAAATTTGATATAAATATTTTTCAGAATACTGTCGGTCTTTCCCTCATTCTTTAATCCAGTCAATGTGTGAAAGATGGAAGTAGCTACAATATTTCGCTGAAATGGATTCATCCTTGGAAGCCATTTTTTCAAACTGACACATATAAATTCCTGATTCAATTCAAATTGTGTCCCCATAATCTCAGCATAGTAAGAAAAATTGTCATTTGTAGGGTTTTGTAATCTGCCCTCTATTATGACACCGCATTGTCTCGCAGCCTCATAATAGTGACAAATAAACTCATGAATTTGACGATTATATCCGTTTATTCGGTAAAAAAACACACCTCTACTCTTTCTTTTGCTCAAATCAACATAATAATCATCCAATGATTCCAGTTTCGTTCTTCTCACTATCATGTATCCGTCCATCTCTTTTCCCACTTAACTTTTTGCTCGTTATTTATGCATGATCAGCTTGCGTACAATGTCAATCGGAATAACCATAAATGCCAGCACGATACAAATGATCCATGATTTTACACTCAATGCCTCAACACTTAACACTTCGCCTCCAAATGTAACGAATACAAATTGCAAAGCAAAAATCGAAAGCATTACCAGAATAAAGTTCTTATTGCGTCCTAAATTCTGGAATACATTGATATACTCTGTTCTTGCATTAAAACCATTGAATGTGATCGCCATCATAAAGGTAGCAAACAAGGCTGACTTTAAATATGTAACATCGACGTCACCAAACAAATTTCGAATTGGCGGCAAGAACAAAATAGAGAGACAGATAAATGTAATATAGGCTCCACTTATGACAATCTCTATCAACATTTCTTTGCTGACAATACTTGCTGTTCTCGGCACTGGCTTGTCTTTCATATATTCCTTCAATGCCGGCTCACTTCCAAACGCAATCGCTGCAAGTGTATCCATTGCCAAATTAATTAAAAGAAGTTGGATAACAGTCAATACAACCTGCTCACCTAAAAGTGGACCAATAAAACAGGTCAATACTGCTGCAACATTTACAGTCAGCTGGAAAATTAAGAACTTGCGGATGCTCTTAAACATCGTACGGCCATACAAAATCGCCTTTTCAATTGACGAAAAATTATCATCAAGAATCGTGATATCGCCTGCCTCCTTGGCAACCTCGGTACCACTTCCCATTGCAAATCCAACATCTGCTTTCTTCAGTGCCGGTGAATCATTTACACCATCGCCAGTCATTCCGACTACATAATCAAGTTCCTGCGCAATGCGCACCAGACGGCTCTTATCTGTTGGCAATGCTCTTGATACTACTCTCAATCTCGGAAGAATTACCTTCAGTTCTTCGTCACTCTTTTCTGCCATCTCGGCAGAGGTAAGAGCCACATCATCTGAATTTGATAAAAGACCTGCTTCCTTTGCAATCGCGACTGCAGTCTCTTTTCGGTCTCCTGTTACCATAACAACCTGAATACCAGCATTCTTTACTTCTCTAATTGCATCTACAGCTTCTTTTCGAACATTATCACGAATGCTGAGTACACAAATCAGTGTCAATTCTCCTTCATCAGATACACCATCGCACTTTGCAACTGCAAGCAGTCTCATGGATCTGCCAGCCTGCTCATTCATATAGGAAGTCAGATAGTTCTTTTCAACTAGCTTTTTCTCTACTCCGTTCTCATCAATATAATGTGTACATCTATCAATGATACGTTCTGGAGCACCCTTGATATAGGTGACACTCTTACCATTTCTAGTAACAGTTACGCTAGAGGACTTCTTATTTGAATCGAATGCATTAAAGTTTCTTACATCCTCTTTACTCAGCGAATCTGCTACCTTTGAATCAACTAAAAATGCCATCAACGCTCGATCCGTACTATTTCCACCAATAATATCCCCCTTTGAAACGGATGCACTATTATTGATACCAATACCAGTTATTAAATCTGCTGCTAACTCTGGTTTTACTTGAGACAGTTTCTGAAACTTCGTCACATTTCCAGTTGCCAATTCTACAACTGAAAGCTTTCCCTCTGTGATGGTTCCTGTTTTATCACTAAATAAAATACTAAGACTTCCTGCTGTTTCAAGACCATTGATCTTTCTTACTAAAACATTGTCTTTTGCCATCTTCAAGCTCTGGAAAGAAAGCAAAATAGATGTCAGCATAGGAAGCCCTTCTGGTACTGCACAGACAATGATGGTTACAGCTACTGTTATAGCATCCATAAGCAGACGAATCCACTCGTAAATGCCAATTGGCAATGCACCAGTGACAAATGTCTTTATCAAGATACCAAGAACAATTGCGATAGCACCAATATAGCCAAATTTGGAGATCTGTTGTGCAAGTATTCCAAGCTTTACCTGAAGTGGTGTTTCTCTGGTATCCTCCTGTACTTCAAGTGCCAACTCTCCAAACATCGTCTTGTCGCCAACTACCTTAACTTGCATATAGCCTTCTCCGCCACATACAACAGTTCCACGATATGCATAATACTTATTTAACAAATCTTTTGTATCATATTTTGCACCAGATGGACATGAGATCTTATCTGCTTCTTCTGTCTCTCCATTTAGTGCAGCTTGATCTACTTTAAGCTGTCCCTGAGCAATAATTCCATCAGCTGGAATCTTATCTCCTGCCTGAAGGTATACAATATCTCCTACAACAATTTCACTGACATGAATTTCCATTAATTGCTCATCACGTATTACTTTTGCCCGTTCCTTTGCTTCTTCTTCCTCTTTCAAGGCTGATGCTTTATTTTCCTGCTTATTTTCGCTCACAGAAGCTACACCGTTTGCAATAACAATTGCAATCAGAATACCTACTGGCTCAAACCACTCTGCCTGTCCTAAAAAGAAAAGCACGACCTGAATTACCAATGCCACAAGGAGAATCATAATCATTGGATCCTTAAATCCCTCCAGAATCTTTTTCCACAACGGATCTGGCGGTAATTGCGTCAACGCATTTGTTCCATTTTTTTTGCGGCTCTCTTCCACCTCTTGTTTTGATAGTCCCCGAAATTCCATACTTGTCTCCTTAATATCTATTTTGATTAATCCAACACTGCTGTTTCATCTTCTATGCCATATCTCCCCTCCATATCAAGCCACTATTTTAATACTCCTACCTCTCTCTTTGCTCATCGTAGAGTATTAAACTCTACGAAACCTATATGACATTATGCTATTTTATTATATTTTTGGAATTTGACTATTTTCATTGACTAGAAATAAAGTAGATAACTTTTCCATATTTTTTCTTTTTAATTCTATCGTTGGATGCACATAACGTTGTAATGTAATATTTACACTAGCGTGTCCCAAAATTTCACTTAAACTTTTCGTATCAAAATTGGCTTCTACACAACGCGTTGCAAATGTATGACGTAAGGCATGAAAATTAATTTGTGAAATTCCAATATTTTTCAAAATTTTCTTAAAGTATACCTGCAAAGCCCGTGGCTCTACATATTTTTGAGCATTCCCACTCAGTAAATAACCTTCACGTATATCAACTCGTGTTAACAATGTTATAATGTCATCCGTCAAAGGAATTATTCGACAGGAACACATACTTTTAGGATCTGTGATAATAACTGCCGTCTTTCGTTGTGAATCATTTTCTATTTGAAGACGTTGCATTGTTCTGTGAATTAAAACAGTCTTATCAGATAATGAAATATCTTCCCATTTTAATGCACATATTTCACCAATACGCATGCCTGTGTACAAGCATAGTAAAATTCCAAGGTTTCTATATGATAGATTACACATCAAATATTCACTCAATTTTTTTTGTTCTGTAGCAGTCAAGATATTCATTCTTTTTGGAGTGTATTTAATTCCAAACTTTTTACTTGTACATTGTTTTGCTAACTCAGGCATATTTTCATAATATAAGATTCCTCTTAAAACAGTCAAAATATCATGAATTGTTTTTACTGATAGCCCTTGTTTTTTTATTCCACCATTTATTAAAAGATTATTACATAAGTTTTCTATCAAATCTATTGTTATATCCGTAATTGGCAAACCTTGAAATTGTCTTATGATATAACAATTAACAAGATTTCGATATTTTGTATATGTAGATTCCTTTACTTGATATCGCATTGTATTCAGCCAATTTTCAGCTGACTTTTCAAATGATATTGAGACAGCTGACTGTGTAATGTGTTTATTTTCCATAAGCTCTGCCTGCTTTTTAAATAATTTTTGCTTTATTTCAGCATACGATTTTGCATATAAATAGCCATAAGTCGCTCGTCCATTATTATTTCCTTTTATATAACGGCCTTCCCAGCGACCATCTTTTCGTTTATAAATATTTTCACCTCTTCTTGCCATACCTTCTCCTTTGTTATATGGATTTTTTAATTACTATTGACTATAATTCTGACTAGTATCAAAATTACGCCTTCTTTATTTTGACTTATAAATTGAATATATGTAATCAATTTTTTGTAATTTTCTCCAATATATTGACAAACTAGATAAAAAAAAGTAGAATTGAAAAAGAGTTGATGGATGCTGTTACTTAAAATTCTTTCGTAGAGTTTAATACTCTACGAAATCTACATTATAATTACAAAAAGCCATAGAAATGATTTTACCTGTGTCAAACAGTTTTTGCTCATTTCTATGGCTTTTTTCTATAATTTAAATTACAGCTTTATTTTGTTAACATCGTCGGGCACGTCCCCGTCTTTTCCATCTGAACGATGCCCTCAACACCACAGCGAACCATACTGTCAACGGCCTCTTTTGTGTAAAAGGCCATGTGCTGTGTCATGATGACATTGCGAAACTGATGCAGATAGAACCAATTTCGATTGGAGATGATATCGGTTCTTCGATCTTCGTGAACAATGCCCTCCTCACCCTCTACGGTATCCATTCCAAGCGCACCAATCTTTTCGGACTCAATGCCATCCACAAGCGCATTGATATCAGTCAGTCCACCTCTTGCACAGTTGATTAGAATGACACCGTCTTTCATCTTGGCAATGGTCTCTTCATTGATGATGTGATAGGTAGAATCAAACAGCGGCATATGAAGGCTTATGACATCGCATTCCTTATAAATTGTATCCTGATCTACATACGTTGCAAATTTCTCTGCCTCTGGATTTTTATAAACATCATAGGCAAGCAGACGACAGCCAAAGCCGGACAGATTCTTTAGTACCTGCAAGCCAATTCGACCAGTACCCATGACACCGATGGTCAGCTCATTCATATCGCGGCCCTGCAGTCCCTGCAGCGAAAAGTCGTTGACCTGACCTCTCCACATCGCCTGCTTATACTGGCGAAGACACATCAAAATCATCATTACGGTAAAATCAGCAACCCCGTTTGGCGGATAGGCAGCATTGCAGACACTAATTCCAAGCTCTTTTGCTGCCACCAAATCAATGTGGTTATAACCGATAGTTCTTGTAGAGAGAAAACGCACACCGTTCTCGCTGTAGCGACTTAATAAATCTCTGTCAATTTTTCCCATGCCAAGTACTGTAATTCCCTCATATCCCTTTACAAGATCAGCATTCTCAAGTGATGGTGCCTTATCTGAAAGCGTAACCTCTACACCACACTGAGCAGAAATCTGCTCAAATGCCTGTTTTTCATCCTCTCTTACTCCAAATGCATAAATTTTCATAATTTTCCTCTTTCTCTTCATTTTCTTTAATGCCTACGAATTGCGTTGCTTATTCTAATGCCTACGAATTGCTCCGTTGCTATGCAACTCTCGCAATTCTAAAAACATTCGGATTCGCTGATTTGCTATGCAAGTCGCTGCATCCTCATGTTTTAACGGGTCTCAAGGTCACAAACCTCTTCATGCAAGCATGATCGGCTTGTGACTTTTCGACCCTGGCATTACAAGTATCTCTTAAACCACTCAGCCATCTCATGATAATAATGCTTTAAAAGTCTCGAATCAGACGGTTGCTCATGACCAGTATGCGGATAGATCACCATCTTGACCGGCAGATCTGGATGCAGATCCTTGATTGCCACATAAAACTGGTGAGCACCCTCGATTGGTGTTCGATAATCTTGTGTTCCATGCAAAATCAAAATTGGCTTATCTACGCGCTCTGCATAGGAGACGGCTGATTCTTTTAGTTTGTCCACCATGAAATCTTCATAGCTCTTATAATCAGTGCTCTGTCCCTGCATATCGGAGTTCGCATATGCAATTAATTCATTCGAAATACTTCTCTGAGTGACATAGGCTTTGAAGCGTTTTGAATGAGTAGCCATATAGTTGGTCATATAGCCGCCGTAGCTGCCGCCTGTGACACCAACTCGATCCTTATCAATAAAGTCGAATCGTCTGCATGCCTCATCGACAAATTGTAGCAAATCATAATAGGCAGAACCATCAATACTTCTCTGATAGGTCTCATGAACCCAGCCGTAACCGCTACTGCCTCTTGGATTGCAATAAAGAATCGCAAAGCCCTGAGCTGCCAACAGCTGAAACTCCATTGTAAGCCCATAGGTATAAAATGGATGCGGACCTCCGTGAATATAGAGAATTGCTGGATATTTCTCGCCTGTTTTTTTGCCAAGAGGCGGCATCACAAATCCATGAACACTGCTCTCACCGTCAAGTGTTGAAAAGAAAAAGTCCTCTGGCTCACTAAGTTCCACCTCATCCAGAAGCTTTTTTGCTGACTGAACCGGTGTGTCGATCACGTTTCCCGTCTTTGTATCTAGAATCGTATAAAATTCTGGAACGCTTGATTTTGCTGCTGCTGCCATGATTTTTCCGTTTCTTATTTTGCTGATTCCATGGCAAACCTGCTTGCCTCCCCAGAAAAGCTTGGCATGCCCGTCGCCTTCTAAATCAAGTTGGTACAGATTTCCCTGTCCCTTAAAACCACTGACAAAATATGCAAAACGTCCATTCTCATCGATCTGAAGCTTATCCATGCCATGTCCACAACCAGCATTGTACGGAAACTGAACACACTGATAGCAGTTTTCATCGCCGACAAAAACTGGCTTTGCTGATCCATCCCTGACTGAAAAACGATACAGATAGCCTTCTGGATAGCACTGCTCAGTCTCATCGTTTACATATCTTGGATCAAGCACGACTGCCAAAATTGCACTTCCATCTGGTGTAAAGACCGGGCGAACCGGATTTGGATAGGAGACAATCCAATAGCCATCTGACAGCTTGCGAAGCTTTCCTGGCTCTTTGTCGGTATCAATCAAAAGAAGGTCATAGCCAATTGATTCCTTTCTTGGGCGGAAGCGGTTGCTGACACATACAATTTGCTTGCTGTCTGGCGCCCATGCTGCATGAAGATAATCATACTCGCCGTCCGTCAACTGGATCTGGTTTATGCCATCGGCACTTACCAAAAACAGATGCCAATGGGTATCCGGACGAATAAAGCCCATTCCATCAAATTTGTAGCCAAAATCGTCAATGATAACTGCATCGTCGTCATGATGATAGGTATTTGTTGTTTGCTCTGTATCTTTTGCCCGATCAGCTGCATTTTGACTCGATGCTCCAGAGGTGATCACCGAAAACAAGATTTTAGTTCCATCCGGCGACCACTGTGGTTCCATCACAGCTCCTTTTGCATGCGTTACCTGTGTCACCTGTTTTGTACTATTATCATAGACAAATGCCTGACGACCTGCTCCCTTTACAGAGGAGACAAACAAAATTTTAGTTCCGTCCGGCGAGAAGGATGGTGCACTCTCTCCTTTTCCACCTGCTGTCACCGTAATACTCTCATTTGTAATTCTATTTTTGATGACAATACCGTTTGTCTGATTTGATCCATAGCAGACAAGCTCTTTTTCTGCACAGTAGTCGCCACCGTTTAAGCGCTCTAATCCGCTGCAATCCTCAAATTCTGGTAATCGTTTCATCCTTTCACCTCCTGGGTCTTCATAAAGTCGCCGTCATCTTCTGTTTTCTTTTGACTTTGTCGTTCTCTCCAGTCTGGCTCTTCAATCAGATATTTGACAAACCAATTTGTCATCTGTTGCAGATGCTGAACCTGATGATAGAGCTTGCCGCTTCTCGTCATTCCATGATTTTCTCCTGGGAACATGACCATTCTACACGGAATCTCTGGATTTCTCTCCTTCATCGGGATAAATACCTGCTCGGCCTGCTCAAAGCCACAGCGATAATCCTCATAAGCGTGGAGAATCAAAAGTGGTACCTTGTAATGATCAATATAGGAAATAATATTTCCTCTTGCGCGATCCTCTAAGTAGGCAAGCATATGAAAATGATCTGGAATTGGACGTGATGAGACAAATCCCATATCGCCGGTTCCATACGAGGTTGCCGTATTCGCAAGACATCTTTGTGTGACTGCTGCCGCAAAGACATCGGTTCTTCCAATTAGCTTATTGGTCATATAGCCACCGTAGCTACCACCTGTGACACCGACTCTTTTTTCGTCAATAAAGCCAAATGACACTGCATCCTCGACAAACTGCAATAGATCGTCCATCGCACCTGCTCCCCAGCAGATTCCATTTGCACAGTATTCACGTCCAAAGCCTGTGCTTCCTCTCGGATTTCCAAAGATGACAGCCATACCAGCCGAAGACAGTGCCTGAAATTCATGCCAAAAGGTCATTCCATACATCGTTGTCGGACCACCCTTGATATCAAGTACAGCTGGATAACGTTTTCCTTCTTCAAAATCAATTGGCTTTACAAGAAAATACTGTAATTTTGCTTTTCCATCCTTGCTTGTCAGCCAGTGCTCCTCAATATCAGAAAGTGCATACTCGCTAAGCCATGGATTGCTGTCGGTTAGTTTCTTGCCATCCATAAAGATCTCTGCCGGATGCAGCCAATCAGCCTGTACGGTCACAATCTGACCAGATTCATTCATGGCAAATTCCTGAAGATCGGTCTGTCCTTCGATTACCATCTCAACCGGGCATACATCCTTTGCAATTTCCACTCTGCAAAGCGAGTAGCGGCCATGACGACCAGTTTGAAAATACAGATACTTTCCATCCTTTGTCAACTGGAAATACGGTGACTTATCACCATACTCAAGTGCTCCAGCTACAAGCGGATGCACGCCATGACAAAGTGACTCGTCCCACTCACCAATCAGATAGCGGTGTGATTTATCTGATAAATCAAATAGTACTGGCAATTCCACACAGCTTCCATCGTCAAAATCGGCAAAGACCATTGACACAATTCCAGAATCATCTGCTGTAAATGCCGGCTCATGATCCCCATAAATACCAGCATCGGTGCTAATCTGCATCAGATTTTCTCCATTTTCATCGCAGGTAAATAGCTCTACATCAAGGCCCTTCGCACCATCATATGGGTATCCGTAAAATGCAACCGTTTTGCCATCGTGCGATAAGGACGGATGAATGGTCTCCATCGTCTCCATGCGGCCTGACGCAAACACTTTTTGCTCTCCTGATGTAAGATCAACCAGTCCAATATGAGAAAACTCACCCTTTCTCATGCCATGCCACTCATCAAGCTTATAGGTTAAGTTTGTCACTACATAAGGTGTCCAGTCCAGTTCCTCCTGCCAAGATTCCTTTTCTTCTTTTGTCATCTCAGTCAAGGCTGTCTCATTTTTGACCTCATCCGGCCACAAGGTTGCCTCAAAGACAAGCTTTTTCTCATCGTCAGACAGCTGATAGCGAAGTACACCGTGGCGAAGAGTTGTGATCTGACGTGTTTTGTTTGTTTGCAGATTTCGAATGTGTACCTGAAACTCTCCACTCTCGTCGGAAAGATACATCATATGAATGCCATCTGATAAAAGCTTTGGCTGCTTTTCGTTGACACCTTCTGCTGTAAGAATGATCTCATTATTATCTTCACTTTCGCCCAAATGCATCAGATGAATCTTGGATGAAAACAGGCCACTTTGCATATCGCCCTTCCAGTCAACCCATGCAATCTGATCGCCCTTATCAGAAATCGTCGGCCATGTCACATAGACAATATGCTTCATTGTCTCTGGTGTAAATTTCTTTGCGATTTTCTCTTCTTGTGTATTCATGCTCTCCACCATTTACTTACACTCCTCTCTCTTGATCCACTGCCAAGAGCGAACCCTATTTTTCGTATCGGCCTCTTCGATTTCTTTTTCCTTCACAGCAAAATGCCCATCAAAACCACCACTTAGTGGAATAATCTCTTTTCCTGTGTGCATTGCCTCCCACTCGCTTCGCACATCTAGTCCACTGATTTTTTTTACAACACTTAGGAACACTTCATTTCCAAGCGTCTCACCTGCCCGATCCTTCTCTAAAATAGAAAGAACAACATCGTCCATACACTTTTTTCCACCAGTTGCCTGTTGAATCTTAATATCAATATTTATAAAGAAAATCATTCCTCTGCCGTACACAAGTCTCTGTGCTCTTCGATTCTTCCAGCAAATTGCAGCTGCCTCCTCGTCTCCAAGATGTCTTGTTGGGTTGGAATAGTAATTGTCAGTTCTCTTTTGCAATTCTGCAATTGCTTCGTCGTCAGAGATCAGTCCCAATCGAAGTGGAAGAAGTACACTGTAATATTCAGCCGTTCCCTCTGAATACCAAGTTGTCACACCGTATGGATTGTCATTTAACTGAGGCCAGTTATGTACCATTTCATGGGCAAGAATTGCCTTTCGATCATGCAGACTACACGGCTGCGTCTCATTCCAGCCAAATAGATAGGATCGATACAAAGCCGTTCCTCCACTTGTGACAAAAGGATCCTTTCTGACAAAGATGCGATAGACCTTCTCCGTATCTTTGAAGAATTTTTGCATATGGACAAACAGCTTTTTCGTGTATTCGGCTACTTCCTCCATATCAAACAGCGGCTGTGACATCCAGTAGAAACCAAAGTCGCCCTCCTCAATCGCATGCAACTGGCCCATTGCAAAATAACTCTGGCGAAGCTTTTCTAATGTCACGTCCGTTATCGTATGTTCTCCGAATGTGCAGATACCTCGACTGCCGTCTGGCATATGACTCAAATCCCAAGTAAGCTTCGCATCCTCTGCCTTTTCAACTTCCATTATAATGGAAATGCCTGCACTGTTTGCGCCGCCCTCTTCAGAACGGAAATCAAAATACGGTCCGCAGATATCATCTGGCTTTAACACCCTTGTCCTCACCGTATAGTGGATTACAATGTCGCCCTTTGTATCACGCTGTATGTTCCATCTGCGCCACTGATACGGATAAGGCTGCTCCTCATAGGACTGCGCTGGAATATTGCCAAGCTCGTCACGAATAGAAAGAGTTTCTGGCTCGCAGCCTGGAATCGTCACGGTGCTTAGCTGCATACCACACAGACGCTCCCCCTCCTTGTAGGACAGTCCCGTGACTGTAATTGTCACATCCATTCTATACACTGTTTTTTCATTTTGATTCCAATATGGCTTTAAGTTTATTTTTGTCAAACTCATTGGTATCTCCTTTCTCTTCAAACCACATAGATTAACAGTATAGCAAAGAGACCTGTTTGTCAAGTTAGACACTTGCCCGAAGCTTTCTTTATTACCTACAAGATCTCTCTTTTTCTCTTGACATTCCCCTCATTTTTTGCTACCCTATTTATGCTAAAACCGGATTCCGGCCGTGGACTTTTCATAAAGACTAATTAATTTAAGATATCTTTATTTTTCGCCACACAACAATACTACGTTCTCTGTGTTCCCGTATTTGTTGTGCGGTATTTTTTTGCGCAGCAAAACCAATAAATGTTTTCGTGAGAACGCTTTAAAGCAGAAAGGAGTTCTTTTTTTATGGATCAAACTTACATGAAGCAAAAACCAGTGCTGCCGCTTGTAGTTTCTATGGCACTGCCTATGACTCTGTCTATGTTTGTCAATTCTTTGTATAATATTGTTGACAGCATCTTTATCGCAAAAATAAGCGACAATGCCATGACTGCACTCTCTCTTGTTTATCCAATTCAAAACTTGATTATGGCAATCACCGTTGGCTTTGCAATTGGAACAAATGCTGTTATTTCCATCCACCTTGGTGCTGGAAATAAAAAAGAAGCCGACCGTGCTGCCTCACTTGGCACATTATTAAATGCATTTCACGGACTGCTTCTTATGATTGTCTGTCTAACCTTTATTCGACCTTTTTTGGAGCTGTTTACAACTGATCAGGACGTGATATCTTTAGGTATTCGTTATGCAAGAATCACCCTTAGTTTCTCAATTCCAATTGGAATTTCAGTATCTCTTGAAAAAATTTTTCAGGCAACAGGACGCATGAAGGTTTCGATGGTTGCCATGATGGCAGGCTGTATCGGAAACATTATTTTGGATCCACTTATGATCTTTGGCATCGGACCTTTTCCAGCGATGGGAATTGAAGGTGCTGCAATTGCAACTGCCATTGGACAAATGCTGTCTCTTGTAATTTACCTTATTTTCTGCGTTGTTCGTCCACTGCCTGTAACATTTTCTCTTTCCTGCTGCAAGCCAAGCAAGCAACTATTACTTCGCCTTTATACTGTCGGCATTCCTGCCACATTAAATTTGGCGCTTCCTTCACTGCTTGTCTCCACATTAAATGGAATTTTGGCTACATATTCCCAGTCTTATGTGCTTGTTCTTGGTGCCTACTATAAGCTCCAGACCTTCCTTTATCTGACTGGAAATGGTGTTGTTCAAGGAATGCGTCCTTTGATTGGCTACAATTATGGTGCAGGTGAACATGCTCGTGTAAGGCAGATTTTTTTTGATTCTCTGATTCTTATATCTGGTGTCATGGTAATCGGTACTGCACTTTGTCTTGCTATTCCAAGCTCCTTGATAGGACTTTTCACCTCTAATGCAGAAACGATTCGCCTTGGTGCTTCTGCTCTTCGCATTATTAGCATCGGCTTTATCATATCCTCGATTTCTGTCACCGTTTCCGGTGCACTTGAAGGACTCGGAAAAGGTGCTCCATCACTTGTGATCTCACTGATGCGCTATATAGTTGTCATCATTCCAGCTGCGCTTATTTTAACTAGATTCTTTGATGCAAATGGTGTATGGCATGCGATGTGGTTGACTGAGTTTATTACTGCCGCTGTCGCATGTGTGCTGTATCGCAAATTTATTCATAATTGTTAATTTAAAAGCTGAAAGACCAAATACTCAGAATTGATTTTGATCATTAAATTTTACTTAGACATGTAAGGGGCTAGGAAAAGTACCACTTTTCCTAGCCCCACCGTTTATTCAATTCCTTTTATTCTCTGAACCAAGGAACCATTCTTTTCTAAGATCAGCCAAGTAACTGCTGGAACCACGATGCAAACTAAGAAGCTTACAACTGCTGCAACCAAAATAGCTAATAGTGGGATTGAAAATGGGACTTTTCGATAGTTCATTGACTGGTAGATCACATAGGTCACACCCATTCCCACTGTTAACGTAACCATCCATGCACCCCCAGCGTACAAAATGCCTTCCTTGATCAGCATCAAAAGAAGCTGCCTCGGCGTCATTCCAATGCTCTCCATGATGGAAAATTCTGTCATACGATTTTGCACATTTACTACACATGTATTGATGTAATTCATAATTCCAATGAATGCCAAAATTAGGACGATTCCCATTCCGATCTGTGGCATATAACCTTGTGCATTTTTGATTTCATCTGCTTCTTCAATTTTAGAATCCCATGAAAAATCTTTTGCATTAACATTTGCTTCTAGCAATTTTAAAATTTCTTTTTCGATATTTCTGTCATATTCTTTTGTATATTTCACGCCGATTTTTAACGTAATGCTTTCATTTGCAAAATTTTTCACCACCTGATCACTTGTGATAATTGTAGGTGGATAGCCCAAAATTGCCGTATAATAGCTCTCGTCCGTCACACCTCCTATCGTAAATGTTTGTGTCACTTGTTTGTCACTGTGCAAAGCACAGGTCACTTTACTTCCAATTAAATCCGAATTCGATAAATCCAACCCATTTCGATAAATAATGCAAGTTTTCCCTGAAAGAAACTCCTCTTTATTGATTGGCTGTTCCAAGTTTTTATTTAAAAAATCAAATTCTTGCTCATCAATTCCAATCAAAGAGGATCCAAAATTTTCAGGGTGATTTTGATATTCTTCTTTTTCCTGACTGTATGGAATCGTCATCCATTTTTCATAGAATTCTTTCATCCACATGTCAGAAAAATCCGGCTCCCATGGTACTGTAATCTCGGCAAATACCACTGGATGTACTTCTGACACTCCGTCAAGGTCTTTGATTGACTTTATGATTGATTCATCCAGAATATCCTTTCTGTCTTTTTTATGTTCTTTCGTTGCAGTGTCATTTTTGATCTCGATATCCGTATCCATATTATTTGACACAATCATTCTTGCCGCCTGACTATCTAGCATTGTCACAATACAAAGATACACAGACAAGCTTGCTGCCAATGACAATAATACAATGGTAGTTCGCTTTTTATCCTTTACAAGTTGCTCCAAACAAAGTCTATTTATTACCTTCGACTTTCCTGCTCGTTTCGTTTTTTTCAGTTTTGAAGCAGATCTATACCCTAGCGCTTCTATTGGTGAGACTGCTGTTGCCATTTTAACAGGTTTTCTACTTGCAGAAAAGATCGTAAATCCAACTAGCAAAATGGTGGCGAGTAAAACAGTCGGGTGAAAACAAACCATACTAGAATCCACATAATTCTCTTTGATTCCAAGCGATTTTACCACTATTGGAATCAGAGAAAATGACACAAATACACCTAGTAGACATCCCACGATTATTCCGATAAAACCAATTATTAACATCTGTTTTTGTAGCATTTGTTTTATCTGTTTTCGTGTCATTCCGACTGTCTGAAGTAAACCATAATAGCGTACTTTTCCAGAAACTGAAAGATGTAAAATATTATAAATAAGCAAATAGGCACACAGGCAAGTAACAACAACAAGTCCAATCAGCCCTACAAGCAAGGAAAACGAATTGCCGAGACCTGCAATAAAGAAAACATTCTGCTGCTTTCCAAGATTCATACTTTCAATAAAGGCATTCTGTTCTTTTGTCGTCATAAATTTTTGCTTGAAATCAATAAAATAACGACCAGAAGCAGCCTGTGAGAGTTTCCAGCCCGACTTATCATAAAATTCTTTTGATACATAAAATATTTTCTTTGGTCCGTATCCATCCCAAATTCCGCTAATTTTAAAATTTCCTGTCTGAATGCCATCATAAGTTCCATAGGACATCGAAAAGGTATCACCCACCTTAAGAGTTTCGTATCCACATTCCTTTAATGCTTTTTTTGTTACCATTATTTCATTGAAAGCTGTAGGATACTTTCCTTCTAGCTTTTCTCTCACAGGCGCCATCATCTGTGTCCAATAGGCATCATCCGCCCAGATCAGCCCTACATTTGGAGTAGAATCCTTATCGGTCTTCTCTACCCATCCACAACTTCCCGCTGTACCTGTCAGTGTAATATTCGGATTTTCTTCACATAGTTGCCTCTGTTCATCTGTCACCCCATATAGAATCGCATCAAACTCTGCTCCCGACATACGAATATTTTGAATTTTCTGGAGTTTAAAATAGGAATTTCCAACCGTAAATATCGTAAAAATCAGAAATGACGCAAGAACGACTGCAAAAAGCAATGTAATTGTTTTTCTCGCATTTCTCTTTAAATTGTTCCATGCCATCCTTTTTATTATTTTTTGATTTGGATTTTTCAGCATGACAATCACATCCCTTCTTTGGTATCGCTGACAATTTTTCCATCTTCAATATGTACAATACGGTCTGCAAGCTGTGCAATATCTCTGTCATGTGTAATCAAAATGATCGTTTGGCAAAATTGTTTTGCGACCATTTTTAAAAGCCCTAGCACCTCATGACTGGTCGCAGAATCTAGATTTCCAGTCGGTTCATCTGCTAAAATAATAGCTGGCTTTGTTGCAAGAGCCCTTGCGATCGCAACTCTTTGCTGTTGCCCACCAGATAATGTTCCCGGAAGCATATCTTTCTTCTCCGATATCCGCAAAAGCTTCAATATTCCATTCACATATTCTGTGTCAACTTTTCTTCCATCAAGTTCCACTGGGAGAATAACATTCTCATACACGTTAAGATCTGGAACCAAATTATAATTTTGAAAAATGAATCCAATTTTTCTTCTGCGAAAGATCGCCAACTGTTCTTTTTTCAGCTTCAAAATGCTCTTTCCCTCTATCAGCACTTCCCCTTCTGTCGGTGTATCTAGCCCGCCTAACATATGCAAAAGTGTGCTCTTTCCCGACCCACTTTTTCCGATAATTGCAATAAATTCTTGATCCTTCACACAAAAATCAATACCATCCAATGCCTTTACCGTCGTATCACCCATTTGATAATACTTTTTTAAATGTTTTGTTTCTACAATATAGTTCATAGCTTTGTATCCTCCTTTGCTGTAAAACAGAATACCTCTTAAAAATCACAAACTGATCTCATTCTCGAATGATCTCATAATTGTGATAAAGGTCTCATTCGTTTTCTACTGGAAAATATAGACAAAAGCATGAACCATTTCCTATTTCTGATTGAACCTCTATATATCCGTTTTGCAGTTCGATTATTTTTCTTGCAAGATAGAGTCCAATTCCGACCCCTGGCTTGTCGTGCACTTCCGGCTCACGATAAAATCGTGTAAAAATCTCCGCCTGTCTTTCTGGCGCAATTCCTTTTCCAGTATCTAAAACACTGATTTTATAAAACAATTCCTGTTTTTGCACTTCAATATGGATGCTTCCGCCAGATTCGGTGTATTTTAGTGCATTGTCCAAAATATTATAAATTGCTTCCTCGGTCCATTTACTATCATGGAAAAAACACATTGTTTCATCACAGTCCACATACAGATCAATCTGTTTCAACGCTGCCTGAGGTACTAGACTTGAAATTGCATGCCGAATGGTCTCGTATATTCTTTTATTTTCTTGATGAATTTGAAGAATTCCCGTTTCCAGCCTCGACATTTTAACCATATTCTGCATCAGGAAATCTATTTTTTCCATTTGCTCCTTCATTTTGGTCAAAAAAAACGAACCATTTTCGGATAGCGTTTCCTCTTCAAGAAGTTCCATATACAGCTTCATATTGGCAATCGGTGTTCTTGTCTGATGCGACATATCGGAAATTAAGCCTTTCACGATTTCTTTTTCGTGCAAACTTTCCTCTGCCTTTTTCAAAAATACAGCTTCTGCCTTTGCTAATTGTGTTCCTGTTCTTCCCCAAAGACTATCCTCAAGTTCTTCCTTTACCTTCCATTTTCTCCCTGACAAGATTGCATCCAAAGCCTCCTCCACCTGACTTGCAAACAACTCCGCTTCTTTTTGCATTTGATGCTTTTCCCATAATACAATTAACAATATTACCAATAAGATTCCTATTATTGCAATCGTCAACCAATCCATTGATATCCCATCCCGTATACATTTGAAATATATCTATGTTTTTCATCTTCAATTTTTCCTCTAAGGCGGTTCACGTTTACCGCCAATGCATGTTTATCTACAAACTGACCTCCACTGTCCCACAATCGTTCCAATAGCAAGTCATAAGTAAGAAGTTGACCTTGATTCAGAAGGAATTGGCGAAGCAAGCGAAACTCGGTTGGTGTAATCGCGCATTCTTGCCCCTCTACCAACACCTTTGCATTCTCTAAATCAATATACAAATATTCATCTGTAAAAATCATGCGCTTACTTAGAACTGCTCTTTTTAAAATAATATCGATTTTTTTTAGTAAAACCTTCATTGAAAATGGTTTTATCACATAATCCTCCGCTCCTGAATCATATCCTGCCAAAGCATCTTCCTCCATATCTCTGGCCGTTAAATACATAACTGGAACTTCTCTTTTTGCCTTTGCCCACCGACAAAAAGAAAAGCCTTCTCCATCTGGAAGATTCACATCCAAAAGAATCAGATCAATTTGATTCCGATTAAACATTTGCTTCGCCTTCTCAATGGAAGTCACACCACAAACGGCATATCCTGACTTTTTCAAAGAATATCCAATTGACTGATTCAAATCATGATCGTCTTCTACCACCAATATCGTTTGCATCTTTTCCTCCAATCCAGTCTTTTGATGCCTGCAAGTTGCTCTGCCCATTTTGTATATTTGTTTTTGGGTAACTATTCAGAACCCCATTCGCAAAATCGCATCTTCGATGCTTCTATTTTGCTCATGTGGTTACCTCGCCATATAAAATTGCTATTCTGTCTGAATCTCAATTTTGTGATTCTTGATCTTAAAGTGACCAATGGGACACATTGTGAGCCATCATCCCTGTCCTCAATGTCGAATGTTGCTACTTTGAGATAAGTGTTGACGAGTTTTTATTTGGAAGTAATAAGCCGTAAATGCAAGGGACAAGGAAAAGTAATTTTTTTTCCTTGCCCCTTATTGATTATAATATTTCTACTTTACAGAGTGACCAAAGTGACAGGTACAGTGGTCGAATTAGTGTCCCTGGTGGCTCAATTTGTAAGAGTGCCTGACACTGCGTTTGCACCTCCGCATTTGTGTAAGGTGCTCTTACCTGTCCCAGATGGCACACTCACATTTCTAATTGCTTTACCACCTTTTCAAAATCATAAAATAAATCAATATATTTTTCTACAATTGTATTACAGTTTGTTTTTACTATCTCACAATCATAGGAATTTTGCACTAGTTCCACTCAACACAAATGAATCTGTAAGATCTCGTTGTCTCGCCTCTGCCAATGCATCTAATGATTTACAAAATGATAAAAATCTCCTATAAAATTTTTCGTCCATACTTTCTAACATCCTCCATCAATAATTCATTTCTACACGTATCCATATTTAGCACATCCACACTATAAAGTGTCGGGAGCTCCTCTATTTTCTCCACTAATAAATCAAAATCATTGACTCCAGATACCGCTATATCAATATCACTGCGTTCTCTTGCTGTCCCTTTCGCTCTTGAACCATATAGAATCACTTCTTTTGCTTGAAATTCATTACACATTTTTATTATTGTCTGTATAATCTCTTCGACTTTCAAAAAAAGTCACCTCGCTTCCTAATTTCAATGTTCTTCTAACCGCTTTTGACTATTTTTGATACTTTTATGTTACCATAGCTTCTCTCTTTTATCAAGCAGCAAGCCTAAACCGCTTGGAACTTTTTAATACTTTACAGCACGAAAACGTATTCTCACGTAATCAATATACCAGCTGCCGTTATGATATAATTTTTCTTTTGATTCTGCTTCGGCTTCTTCAATGATCTCATCTTTTAATGCTTCATCCATTCCTTCAAACGGTGCCTTATCAAACATATTTACCCAGTCTTTAAAGCCATCTTCTGTTTTCTGCTTTGTTGGACGGTCAAAAAGTACCGCATATTCAACGCGAAAACCTGCTTCTTCTAAGAGTGGTGCATATTCTCCAATAGTTGGAAAATAAAAGACTCTTGGATAGACTAGGCCTCTCTTTGCAAATGCGCGCTCTAACGCAGCGTGAACGGTCTCTGCACAGCCATTTCCGCCAAACTCACATACAAGCTCACCGCCTGTCTTTAACTGTCCAGCGAGATGACACAACATATGAGGGTGCATCGAAGCATCAATCCAATGGAACACTGCATTGGAAAAGATCGCATCCAATGGTTCCTTAAGATGAAAGCTGCGTGCATCGCCTTGCAAAAATGTCATATGCGGATATTGTGCTTTTGCAATTTCAAGCATCGCCTCTGATGCATCCATTCCAATTACCTTATAGCCTTTTTCCAAAAGTTTTACACTTAATGCTCCATTTCCACAGCCTAAATCAAGCACAGCAGCTCCCTTTGGACTCTTTAACAGACTGACCACATCCTCGCCATATTCATGTACAAATGAAAAATTTTCCTTATAGCCTTTTGCATCCCAGTTTATATTCATGGTACACCTCTCTTTTTGTATTTCTTTGTTTTGTTTGTGCCTGCCTCCCCTTTTATTTATTATATCGCTTTTCCACATTACGGCAAGATGCAGATTTATCGAAAGTACAGCTTATGTCGAATCCTGCGTTCTATTTTTCTTGCTTTTTGGCCTTTTTTCTGGTATTACTGTAAATACGACAAGAAAGCAAAAGAAACGGAGACAAAACAAATGCGGGATATTCCAAAATTTGACTCCAGAGAAATCGGTCAGAACCTGCGCTCATTGATGAAGCAGCACGATATGACTGTAAAAGACCTTCAGAAAATATTAGGACTTTCCTGTCCGCAAACAATTTACCACTGGTTGAACGGTGATTCTGTTCCAACTATTGATAATCTCTACAATTTAAGCCATCACTTTGATATTTGCATTAATGAACTTCTTATGGGACACTGCCCGAAAGTTTGATTTTTTTGTTGCAAATCAGTAAGACTATGCTATACTTAAAAATGGCTTGTCTGTACTACAGATGGGTACTCTATTCAATACAAAAGGATTTTTTTATGAGCGCAATTTTTACAAAAGACTTTTTTACTCACATGTACCGAAGAAAAAATTTCGTTCCCCGTCTGCTTCTGGTGCTTTTCGCTGTTATCCTTATGGGGTTTTGCCTGTCCTGGCTTGTTTTATGTGACATGGGCACCGACCCTTGTACAATGATGAATCTGGCAATATCAGATAAGCTTGGTATGGCAATTGGTGACTGGCAGGCATTGATGAACATTGTTCTTCTTATTTTTGTTATCATTTTTGGCGGACGAAACTTAGGCTTTGGAACACTTGCCAACATGTTTCTTGTTGGTTACTCTCTGCAGTTTTTCTCTTGGCTTTGGGGAATTGTTCTCCCGGCTGGTGTTGTCACAGATGGCGTTTTTACTTCCATGACAGTGCGCATCTGTGTACTGTTTCCTTCGCTGATCTGCTTTATTTTCGCAGCTGCACTCTATATGGATGTTGATCTTGGAACTGCGCCGTATGATGCTGTTCCGTATATCATCTGGAGCGCACTGAAAAAGAAAGCTTCTTCTATTCCATTTCGCTTTGTGCGCATGGGCTTCGACATATTTGTCGTAATAATCGCATTGATTTTTGGCGGCAAGCTTGGAGTGGTCACAGTACTCATGGCTTTTGTACTTGGACCAGTCATTGAATTTGTCGGAACTATGCTTCAAAAAGTTATCGAAATTGATGAATAAAACGTCATTAAAAATGGGTACCCACAGGTTTCATTTTCCTGTGGATACCCATTTTGTTGTATAATAATCTTTTAATTTGCCTGTCCTTCTGCCGGCATTTTCTTAAATTGCCTAAGTACAAGTATGATAGCAAGCACACCTGCAACACCATCCGAGATCGGGCCAGCAAACATGACACCTTCGATTCCAAATGCAAGCGGCAATAACAGTACAAGTGGGATCAAGAAGATGATCTGTCTTGTCATGGAAATGAAAATTCCCATCGGTGCCTTTCCGATTGAAGTGAAGAAGTTTGCTGTCAGCGGCTGAATACCATTTAAGAACGTACAGAACATGAAAATGCGGAAGTATGATACTGCAAATTGCTCATACAGCTCATCACCACTTCCAAACAGCGCCGTAATCTGACGCGGAAATATCTGAAATCCTGCAAACGCAATGACGGCAATTATGGTTGCCACTGTTGCTGCCAAACGATACGTTTTCTTTACACGGCTGTACTGAGCTGCACCGTAGTTAAATCCAATGATTGGCTGTGCACCCTGTGAAATACCTATGACGATTGACAAGAACACCATGTTTACCTTAGAGCCGACGCCAACTACTGCAAGCGGAATATCGCTTCCGTAGATAGACAGCGCACCGTAGTAACGAAGCACGTTGTTCATAACAATCTGCGTCACAAAGATTGCCAGCTGGTTAAAGCAGGCTGCTGCACCAAGTGCCATAACCATCTTAAGGAAACGCGGCTTTGGCATAAAATCCTGCAGCGAAAGCTTTACTGTATGGAATTTTGGCAGATAACCAAGCACTAACATTGCTGAGAAAAACTGTCCAATAATAGTAGCCCATGCTGCACCTGCGATGCCCCACTTGAATACAAAAATGAACAGTGGGTCAAGAATCGTGTTGATGACTGCACCTGCCAGTGCGGACAGCATAGAATACGTTGGCTTTCCGTCGGCACGAATCAGATGAGTTCCGCCTGTTGTCAATACAAAGAACGGCATTCCAAGCGATGTAATTCCTACGTATGTCATTGCATAATCCATAACATACTCTGTCGCACCAAACACCGTGATCAGCGGACGAAGAAAAATTCTTGCCACAATACAAATGATCACACCGGCAATTACCAGACTTCCAAACGCGGTTCCTGCGATTTTTTTCGCATTCTCCTCATGCTTTCGTCCCATTTCAAGATTAAAATTAGATGCTCCACCGATTCCAAGCATCAGACCGACAGCTGTGGCAAGTGTTGTCAGCGGAAATGCAACATTTGTTGCCGCATTTCCATACATGCCAACGCCCTGACCGATAAAGATCTGGTCTACGATGTTATACAGTGCTGATACCAGCATACTGATGATCGACGGAACAGCAAATTTCACAAGCAGTTTGCCAAGCGGCGCACTACCAAGTGGATTTTGTCTTACTTCCATTTCTTTGCCTTTCCTGTCTTCTTATCAATATCGTTCTTTTTGAAAGTGCGCTCCTTTCCAAACAAGCCCTTTGATTTCTTCTCAGACTTGTCTGATCTTTTTCTGTCACTTCCCTTTTTTTCAAATTTCTTATCCGATTTTTTATCAGACTTTTTATCAAATGCCTTGTCAGACTTGCGCTTTCCTGGACGGTGTTCACGCATCATATCAAGAACGTCTTCGTCAGTTTGTCTGCGGCGGCGGCCTTTGCCTTCGCGCCTGTCATCATCACCGCGTCTGTCGTCTCTTCTGCCGCTTCTTCCGCCCTTTCTCTCAGCACGCTTCTTTCTCATCTCTTCGATATAATTTTCTGCTGGAATTTCTTCCATGTCATCTCCAAGATGAAGCTTTAAGAAACCTGCACAAAGCTCCATTGCCGTGATATTCTCCTCTTCAATCTTGTCCTCTACCTTCTTTTGAAGTGATGACAGATCATTATTAGAAATCACTTCCATAACCTGATCAAAGATCTGGCTTGCCTTTGCCTGTGTGATATCTGCAACAGACGGAACCATTCTAGGCTTGATCTGTGTATTGCAGATACGCTCAATATCTCGGATACGGTAGATCTCTCTTCCGACAACAAGAGTGAAGGAACGTCCCTTTCTTCCTGCACGTCCTGTACGTCCAATACGATGAACATAATACTCTACATCCTGCGGAATATCAAAGTTAAATACAGCTTCAACATCATCCACATCGAGACCTCTTGCTGCAACATCTGTTGCAATAAGAATTTCTGTCGTGCCATTTCTAAAGCTGTTCATAACCTTATCGCGCATCATCTGGCTCAAATCACCATGAAGTGCATCAGCAAAATAGCCTCTTCCCTTTAAGTTCTCGCAAAGCACATCTGCCATATGCTTTGTGTTACAGAAAATCAAAGAACGCTTTGGATTGTAATAATCAAGCAAACGGCATACTACCTCTTCCTTGTTCTGTCTTTGTACCTCATAATAGTACTGCTTGACAAGCGGAATAGTCAGTTCCTTTCTCTCGATCTGAATCATCTGTGCATCCTTCTGGTAACGGCCAGTGATACGAAGAATCTCATCCGGCATTGTTGCTGAAAACAATGCCGTCTGATGATTCTCTGGTACACCTGCAAGGATAGTCTCAATATCCTCTACAAAGCCCATATTTAACATCTCGTCAGCTTCATCCAGCACAACCATGCGGATGCCCTCAAGCTTTAACGTATGTCTTCTCATATGATCCATAACTCTTCCCGGTGTTCCAACAACAATTGACACCTTTCCGCGAAGAGAACGGATCTGTTTTTCAATATCCTGTCCTCCGTACACCGGAAGCACTTTTACACCCGGCAGATATTTTGCGTAGCGGCGCAGCTCATCTGCTGCCTGGATGGCCAGTTCTCTGGTCGGGCAAAGCACGATTGCCTGCACGCGCTCATCCTCCGGGTCGATCATCTGAACAAGCGGAATACCAAATGCCGCTGTTTTTCCAGTTCCGGTCTGTGCCTGTCCAATGATGTCACGTCCTTCAAGCAGTGCCGGAATAGCAGACTGCTGAATTGGTGTCATCTCCTCATATCCGATCTCTGTTACGGCGCGGATAATCCTCTCATCAATTTCAGAATTCTCGTATCGAATTGCTTCCATTCTAATAACCTTTTTTGCTGCCCTTGACAGCTAATCCTCTCTAATTAAAATATCTTACTTTGCGTTAAATACATATTTATCCAGACGATCCATTGCTTCCTTTACTAACGCATGCGGAACTGCAAGATTCATACGGATCGTATTTGGATTCATAAACGGTCTTCCGTCCTGCCATACAACGCCAACTGCAATTCCGGCACGGATCAGATCATCCATAGTCATCTCAGGATGTTCCTTAAGCCAGCCGCTGCAGTCCAAATATAGCATGTAGGTTCCCTGTGCCTTTGCCACAGAAACACCCTCAAAATGTGTTGTGATATATGTATATGCATAATCAACGTTTTGTGTCAGAACTTCGCGAAGTTCATCAACCCACTCAGCACCTTCCTTTGTATAAGCACCCATCAGTGCACTGATAGAAAGAACATTTGCACTATTGTAATGACTGCACTTTTCTGCTTCCATCAAACGGTCACGCAGATAGCTATTATATACAATGTGGTAGGATCCTACAAGACCTGCCAGATTAAATGTCTTTGACGGCGCGTAGAAAGCAAAGGTATGTTCATGAGCATACTCATTCACGCTTTGTGTCGGGATATGCTTATGACCCTCTAAGGTCAGATCAGACCAGATCTCATCTGAAATGACAAGACACTTATTCTTTTCATAAACTTCCATTGCCTTCTCAATCTCTTCACGCTCCCATACACGGCCACACGGGTTGTGAGGAGTGCAAAAGATTGCCAGATGAATATGATTTTCCTTAAGCTTCTTATCCATATCCTCATAATCCATGCGCCATACACCCTGCTCGTCCTTCTTTAATGGACTGTAAACGATCTTTCGTCCCATGTTAGTGATGGTTCCGATAAATCCAATGTATGCTGGTGAATGAAGAAGAATTGCCTCACCTGGTGCTGTAAATGCCTGCAATACAGAAGACACACCGCCAAGCACACCATTTTCATAGTCAATAGCTTCCTTTGGAATATCTGTTACACCATTTCTAGTTTTCTGCCACTCTATAATAGATTCACTATAAGCATCCTTGATATCAAAATAGCCGAAAACCGGATGTGCCAGACGATTCTGTATTGCCTCAATAACGCTCGGTGCTGTTGCATAATTCATATCTGCAACCCACATCGGAATCTTAGAAAAACCTTCTTTAATTTCGGCGTTGTCAAAAGGAATCTTGCTGACTGCAATTGCTCCTGTTCCTTCGCGGTTTAAAATTGTTGTAAAATCATACTTCATGCTCATCTTTTTGTCTCTCCATTCTTTCTCTTTTTTCCTCAAATAATCCCAATTTGCACATTCCCTGCTTTTTTACTCAAAAGCCCCTCATGTTTTTTTGCCCACAGCTTACTCAAATCTTGGGCGCATCGTTTCTTTCATTACGCGAAGCACGTTGCCTGATGCAATCTTATCAATCTGGCGCGGTGTGATTCCTGCTTTTTCAAGCGCTTCAAATAAAAGTGTAAGCTGTCCTGGCTCTCCGACCTCGAGATTTCCCCCAATGCCATCGAAATCGGTGCCAATACCAACGCAATCCTCTCCGCCAATTTCGATAAAGTGTTTTACATGACGCACCATATCGCTTATGCGGCTTGTATTGTTTCCCTGCGTATCATCCAGAAATGCCGGTGCAAAATTGATTCCTGAAACGCCGCCTTTTTGGGCAAGCAGACGGATCATATCATCAGTCAAATTTCTTGGATGCGCTGCAAGTGCGCGGCAGTCTGAATGAGTGGCAACAAATGGCTTTTTTGAAATCTTTGCGACATCATAAAAGCCTCCGTCTGACAGATGAGATACATCTACCAAAATGCCAAGCTCATTCATGGCTTCTATGGCTTCCTTACCAAATGCGCTAAGACCCTTAGACATAATTTTTGGATCGCGCGAGTTTGGCGAACCAAAACAATTTTCAAAGTTCCATGTAAGCGCAATTGCGCGTACACCAGTCTTTGCCAACTGTTCGAGACGGTCAAAGCTGCCATTTACCATACGACCATCCTCAACTGTAAGCACACCAGAGATCAGACCCTGCTCCTTATTTTTCATCACGTCGTCAAAACAATATGCCTGACGAATAACATCCTTGTGAGCCGCAAAGGAATCCTTCATCAGACTGACAGCCTTTGAAAACAATTCCTCATCCGGCGGCATCTCTGGACGACCTGCCTGTAATCGTTTTTCACGCTCCTGTGGTGTGAGCATTTCTGGACGTGGTGGAAAAAATACAGCAAAGAACTGGCACAGCACATTTGCCTCTGCCATTCTTTTGATGTCCAGCATGGCATCTGGCATGTCATATATGTCATTTACGCCTTTTCCCAAGCCATGAAGCAATGTGTCACAATGCATATCCGCATATTGGTAATGTAAGCTCATATTAAACCTGCCTTTCTTTTATGTTGCCCGGTAGTTAATTATTTATTTACTCTTCCGCAGCACTTCTTATATTTCTTGCCGCTTCCGCACGGACAAAGATCATTTGGATAGATCTTCTTTCCGCCGATGCGGTTTTTTACGATTGGCATAGAAGAAGTTACAATCTCTGAAGCACTTGCAATCTTCTTCTGACGTGATGGATCTGCCTTCTGTGCCTCTACGGTTGTAAAGCCTCTTGTCTCTGGCATTCTTGTATTATTATACATATCCATCATAACAGTGATGAAATCGCTCATCAGCTCCTCATTTTCCTCTGTCAGTCCAAAGCGCTCCATCTCAGCAAAGATGTCTTTTGGCATTGCACCATGGCGCATGATTAATTGGATATGAGAACCGATCACCGCTGCCTCGTTTTCCGGACGGCCAAGACGAACCTGAATGAAACGGCAGAATGCAGCGTAAGATGGTGTCTTTTCTACATAGTACGGATCTGCATAGCGAAGCAGTTCGCTCTTTGCCGGAATGTAATAGCTCATTGCACCCTGACGCTCTAAAAGCTGATGATAATCAACAACCTCACCTTCCTTCTTTGTGCGATACTCCTCGCTTAAAATATATCCGCCCTCAAAAAAGTACATCTGCTGTCCGCGAACTGCTTCACGATCCTTTAACCAGCTCTCAAGCTCTGGTCTTTTTGCATTAAGTCCTGTCTGACCATTTAAGATAGACAAGAATGTTGTGATATCAATTGCACGATACAGGTTTACACATGACATCAGATACTCATCAAACACATTGATACGTGATCTCTTCTGTGCATACTCACTGTCTGATTTAATCTCATTATATACTGCAGCAGTTTCAGACGGTACTACAACAACACCATCACCTGTTACAAATACAACTGGAAGATTTCTCCAATAGTAGAAGCGGCCAGACTCCTCTGCAATAACAACGTCTTCTGCCATTGCAAGCTCTAATTCCTCAATCTCCTGCTTTCCTGCTGCAAGAAGCCATGCAGTAAGAAGCTCCTTATCTAACAGCTTTGCAGACAAAGCATCGATAATTTCCTGCTTCTTCGCCTTGGATAATACTTTTACCTCAAGTACCTGTGTCATCTGCTTTAACTCTGCAATGGTGTGCTTTCCAAGCACCTCTGCCAATGTATATACCTTGTTTTCACTCTGGTTCTTCATAATACTTTAACTCCATTCGATTTTTTACTTTTGTCGCTCAGCGAAAAATCATACCGCTTGCGCGCTCCTCTAACTCGCACACGGTAAGCACCTGCCCTTTTACGTGGAAACGCACGTCAAATCCAGCGAAGTCTACGCCGTAACGTCTTGTCTCATCACGCTGGTAGGCTGGGCGTGGATCCTGCTTTAACACATAGATCACTGCCTCCCTCTTCTCCTCTGGAAAATGTGCCAGAAGATGAGCTGGGAATGAAACTTCAAGCTCATAATCCTTCACTGCATCAGAAAAGCCGCCCTTTGCGTCTGGGTGACTGTCCGTAAACGGGATATACGGCTTGATATCGTAGATTGGTGTCTGATCCATCAGATCGACGCCTGCTACATAGAGCATCGGTCCATTCTTCTCATCGAGGACAACTCGCTCTAATTTTACACAGGAAAGACCAATATCGTTTGGACGAAACGGAGATCTCGTTGCAAAAACTCCCATTCTCTTGTTGCCGCCAAGTCTCGGTGGCTTTACGGTAGCCGACCAGCCCTGCCTGTGATTCTCACTAAATGACCACAAAAGCCAGATGTAGCTGTACCCGTCCAATCCGTACACACCTTGAGGATTGCGATACTTCGGCTCAAATGTAATGACTCCCTTTAAAGACTCTACGAGTCCGCTCTGTCTGGGTATTCCGAATTTCGTTGGAAAATCGGTCTGTATTTTTGCAATAATCTCCATCTACTTTATTCCTCACTGATAACCACGAATTGCTCCATGATGATACAACTCTGGTATTCTATCAATTATCCTGCAATTTTATCTCTACCAAAAATAAGCTGCCGCAGAAAACGGCAGCTTACTTTATTATATGGCGAAAGTATGGCTTTTGTCAATCGGTTTCACAACTTCGTCAGCTCTGATGAGCAAACTTTTCATTTTTCCATATAGCCTTAGCTTAAATAGCATCCCAACATTTCTGTTACAATTTTCTTAATTTCCTCGGCAATATCGCTACAAACACTTTTTGAAAGACCAGCCATTGTTCCTACGCGAATAAGCTCCTCTTTCCCTGGATTTCGTCCATTTCCATCAATTGTAGTTGTATGTTCTCCATAATAAGTGCTGCTAAACGTTAAATCATAAGCAGGACTTAATCGCCAAGAATCCGTACTAGAATCGTACAAGTAAGAAAAATTTTTCGAATGATCATCACGATTGTGTGCATACACGTTAAAACACATTCTGCGATACAAATTTTCAATATCAAAAGAATTATTCCGAGTAAGGATTTTCGTGAGCTTCATTAAACTATGATAATCCAGACTCGGCTGTTGAAAATCCAATTCCAATATAGCCGCAGCTGTCAACATATGCACTCGCTTCATACCATTCGTATCTCTCACACGATCAAATCGCTTAGTGCCAAAATACCCAAGACAGCTATCGGAATGGAAAAGCTTAAAATCGCTCATAACAATTTGACATTCTTTGGCGCATACCGCATAATCATATTCCATCTTTCCAGCATTTTTTCCATCAACATGAGCAGGAAATTTGATGATCCAAGGTTCTCCGTCTATCTTTGTCATGATCTTTGGTCTTGCACCACCACTTGTGCCACCCAGTCGATATAATTCATCTAGTTTTTCAGAATATTCCATATTTAATATTTTGTGACACTGAGCGGCAAGTTCATCCAAATTATCCGTAAAATATTCTTCTGGAAAGCTAATTTTGGGGTGGTATCTCAATGCACCCATTCCCGAATCCCCAATAATAGCAAGTCGATCTAACACAGTGACATCATCTGGATTTTTCTTATATTTTTTTAACATTCGATCTAACAAGAGACGTCCCCACGCATCTGGAAGACTATCTGCAAAAACGCCAAACAATCCACCAAAGTAAGGTTTCGAAGGTACAAAGATTTGCTTTTCTAGTGGTAGCGAAAAAGGACTAATTGGAAAGCCATTGTTCAACCAATCTTCATCGTATTCAAATGCTGTATTATGTCCATGCATCGTCAATTGGCCTACAAGTTGTTTTTCAAAGAATACCTGAATCACGTTGTTTTTGTTCATTGATAACCTCCTGCAAATTGCGATATGGAACCTGCGTAAATAAATTTCTGAGATCATCTTCAATATGAAGAGCCATTGCAATTTTGGTAAGTGAATACAAAGAAATTTGACCTGTAGATTCAAAACGCTTAATTGATCCATAGCTGACATTCGACATTACCGCTAATTTCTGTTGCGAAATAGAACGGCGTTTGCGAATTATTTTCACTCGATTTGCTAACTTTTGGTCAAGTTCCTCAACGGTTTCCCATTGTAATGCACTCATATTATCGCCTCCTTTTCGGATAATATATTATCTAAAACTGCTTTCTATTCAATTTTTTAGATAATATATTATCTATAACCTATTATACTAAGGATTTCGAAAAAGTGCAACTTATAATATAAAAACATGGTGCTATCAATCCAGTAAAAAACATTGCTTCTTCGACTGCACCTTTTTTCGAATATTCGGATTGACATTTTTTCTACCATTGCTAATCAAATACTCTCCAGTTATACAGAAGAAACACGCCCAGAATTCCTCCAAACATATAGATTACAGGTTCGCTTTTCTTCATTTCCACACACTTTGTTCCCGCATTACGAAATATAAGCGAAAATACCTTCCAACAGCAGTATCCAACCAAAGTTCCCAGTGTATTCATCAGTAAATCATCAATGTCTGTTGTCCTTATATTGAATAGCTGACAGATTTCTATTGCCAATGACATCAAAAATCCCATCAATACTACTTTTTTTGCATTTCTGAAATTTTCCCAAATAAGCGGCAATAAAAATCCGAGCGGCATAAACATAATAATATTTAAGATATATGTCATTGCACCTTCGGAAGAAAATGGAATCAAATTAATACTGTTATCCAGCTTGCCATAAGTAATCAGATCCCAAATTGTTCCAATTCCTGCGGCTTCCTGCACTGCAAGATACCCATAAAACATATAAATATAAATCCAGATAATATGTCGTGTCTTGTACGCTTTATCTGCTATCATTCCTTTATTCCAAATCAGCCATACCGTTCCCGGCAATAAAAAACAAACCAGTGAATATATATAATATTGCATTCTCATTTCCTCCTGTTTCCTGTTTGCTTTTTATTATATTGTTTTACTCATTAAGATTCAATTCGGTAACGGATTAAGATTTCATTAAGAACAATTAAAAAGACTCCTCGAGCAGATGCCTGATGCAGATATCTATCGGGGAGTTCCGTAAAAATATTGAAAATCCAATACACCAGAAAGTAAATTTGGTTGCACCTCAAACTTTCGGTTTCCACTACTTTCTGGGAGCGTACTCCTTAAGCGTGAATACCGCGATTCTCATCACCCTTCTCATTGGTTCCGAACTCGTAATCGTTGCCTGGAAGAATTGCATTCATAACAATACCTGCGATTGCTGCAATTGCAAGACCAGTCAGCGTAATGGAAGCTCCACCGATTGTAAATGTAAGTCCACTTGAAAAGCCCAGTCCACTTACTAAAATCACAGCTGCGATAATCAAATTTCTTGACTTTGTAAGGTCTACTTTATTTTCAACAACATTTCTGACACCTATTGCGGAAATCATACCATACAGCATAAATGAAACTCCACCGATAATCGCAGACGGGATAGATGCAATAATCTCTGATACCTTCGGGATAAAGCTTAAGATTACTGCAAAAATAGCTGCAATACGGATAACGCGCGGATCATATACCTTGGAAAGTTCAAGTACACCAGTATTTTCTCCGTATGTTGTGTTAGCCGGACCTCCAACAAGTGCAGACAGAGACGTTGCAAGACCATCACCTACAAGAGTGCGGTGCAGACCCGGATCTTCTATAAAGTTTTCTCCAACAGTTGCAGAAATAGCAGACATATCTCCTATATGCTCCATCATTGATGCAATTGCAATCGGTGCCATTACAAGAATAGCAGTCAGGTCAAATTTGCATAACTGAAATGGCGGCAGACCTACCCATGAAGCTTTAGATACCTCAGTGAAGGTTAAAATAGCAGATCCGTCTGGATTTTTTACGCCAAGTGCATTTAAAATCAGCGCAAATACATAGGAACCTACAACGCCGAGAAGAATCGGAATGATCTTAATCATTCCCTTACCCCAGATGTTTGCAATAATAATAATTGCAAGTGCAACAATTGCTAAAAGCCAGTTCTGTGATGCGTTAGTAACAGCACTTCCTGCCAGTGAAAGACCAATTAAAATGATCATTGGTCCTGTAACAACAGGAGGCAAAAATCTCATTACTTTTCTTACGCCGACAATCTTTACGATCAGTGCCAGAATTAAATATAAAAGTCCTGCAACAACAATTCCTCCGCACGCATACGGAAGCTTCTCACCCATCGTCATGTCAGCAAAAATGCCTGTATCAAGCGCTGCAACAGCTGAAAATCCACCTAAAAATGCAAATGACGAACCTAAAAATGCAGGAACCTTCATTTTGGAGCACAGATGGAAAAACAGCGTTCCAAGACCTGCACAGATCAGCGTTACCTGAACTGAAAGTCCCTCTCCCTCAAAATAAACATTTGTTAGGATCGGAACAAGAATCGTTGCTCCAAACATTGCAAACATGTGCTGTATTCCAAGCAGCAGCATTTTCGGGATTCCGAGCGTTCTGGCGTCCCGAATTCCCTTGGTTCCTTGTGATTGTTCACTCATACCAAGTACCTTCCCTTCTTTTTTCGCCATCGAATTTTTCGACGGCCTATTTATGTTACAGTCTGCAAGATATCTACAGACGGTACATCTTACCCCTTCAGAGACTCCTCGAATGCATCGAGCTCGGCACTAGCCTGCTCCCATACTTCCATCAGTCCATTGAGCTCCTCTTCTTTAGCGTCGACCTTCTTTTGTGCCTCCTGCAGCTTACTGTAGCTTGCTGCAATTGCAGGATCATTTAATTCATCCTGTAACTTTGAAAGTGCCTCCTCACAAGCTTCAACTGCTGCCTCGGCCTTTTTGACCTTTGCAGATAAACGTGAGCGCTCCTTTCCTGGATTAGCATAAAGAGTCTTTGGTGACGCAGATGCAGCTGTCTTATTTTTTTCCTGCTCTATAGCAAGCTTGGCTGCCGGTGAAACAGCTGTATATTTGCCAAAGCTTATCTGATCGTCCTTATCGGCTGTCGCCTCCTCGTACTGCTCATAGCCAAACGGATAATATGTCGTTACACCGCCGTCAAAGCTTAAAATCTTATCTGCCACCTGACGAACAAAATAACGGTCATGGGATACGAATACAAGTGTTCCCTGATAGCCCTTTAGCATCTGCTCTAGTGCTTCTTTTCCGACAATATCCATATGGTTTGTCGGCTCATCGAGGATCAAAAGATTTGGTTTTTTCTTTAAGATCTTACAAAGTGCCAGTCTCACGCGCTCTCCTCCGGAAAGCATGCTGACCTGCTTAAACACATCATCACCAGTAAAAAGGAATGCACCAAGAGCATTTCGAACCTCTGTCTGCGTCAGGTTCGGATATTCTGCCCAGTAGTCATCCATTACGGTGGCATCACTAGTATAATGTGCCATCTGCTGATCGAAATATCCAATCTGCACACGAATGCCATACTGATACTCGCCGCCAAGAGGCTGAATCATCCCCATCATTGTCTTTAAAAACGTAGATTTACCAAGGCCATTTCCTCCAACAATACCAAGCTTTTGACCTCTCTCAAGTGTAAGATTCACCTCTGAAAGAACACGGTCATATCCAATCTGAAGATTTCTGGCAGTAAATACTTCCTTTCCTGTCTCAACCTCAGGCTGGAAATTAGCATGAAATGCCTTTAGATCATAGCGCTGCGGCGGTGCAATCTTTTCCATATGCTCAATCTGTTTTAGCTTTGAGCGTGTCATTGCAACCTTTGTAGGCTTATTTTTAAATTTTTCTACAATCTCCATCAGACGCGCAATTTCCTTTTGCTGTGCCTGATAATCCTTTTCCTGCTTATCCCAGGCTGCTTTTTTCTGCTCCACAAAGGAGGTATAATTTCCACTGTAGCGATGTGTGATTCCATACTCAATCTCATATACTGTATCGACAATACGATCCAAAAATAATCTATCATGAGATACGATAACAACAGCCCTATTATACGCCTTTAAATAATTCTCAAGCCATTCAATTGTCTCGATATCAAGGTGGTTAGTCGGCTCATCCAAAAGAAGAATATCCGGCTTTGAAAGAAGCATCTTGATAAATCCAAGCTTTGTCTGCTGTCCACCTGAAAATTCTCTAAGCGGCTTTTTCTTGTCAGCTTCAGTAAAACCAAATTTGCGAAGCATTGTCTCATACTCTTTTTCATAGTAGTAGCCGCCCATATCAGTAAACTGCTCCTGCATCTGGGTATAGATTCTGATATTTAACTCAGATGGATCTGATTCCATGATCTGGCGCTGTGCTTCTAGCTCACGCTGCTTTTCGCGGTACGGCTCAAACACCTTTCGCACCTCAGTCTCCATAGAAATTGTCTCATCTGCAAACGCGATCTGCTTTAAATAACCGATCACCGGGTTTCCACTCTTTGCGATATAAATATCCTCATCGCTGTCTCGCTTTTCAAGTGAAACCTCACCCTCAATCAGCTTTAAAAGAGTTGTCTTTCCGCAGCCGTTTCTTCCAACGACGGCAATTTTCTGTCCGGCGTTGATTTCAAAATTAATATTCGTTAAGATGGTGTTCGCCCCGTAGGAGACGGCACCATGATTAATCATGTATAACATTGCAAAACCTTTCCTGCACAACGTCTGTTTTTATTATTGGCGGATTCTAAGAATGGTCAATGAATATGGCTCAAACGTGCGCGTAAATGTGCCGTCTGGAATAGTTTCCTCGCTCACAGCCGGAACGACACATTTTTTATTCTCCATTGTATTTTCATCAGACAATGCTGCAGCCATCTTCTCTACAAGCACGTTATGTGTACCATTTACACCATCAAGTGCAAGCTGCGCTGTCTGTGAATTTCCAGTAATGTTTACCGCCTTTACAATCACATCACCAGTTGCCTCATCAAGCGCTGCAGATACATACAGTGGCTTTGGCACAGGAATCTTGTCAATTGTATCAAGGTATTCCTCGCCATCCACATATATCTTCATCGTGCGATCCTTTACAACAAGCATCAGCTCATACTCATGATCCTTCTCTGCCGAGAACATTGCCTCACTTAAGCATGCTCCCTTGCCGTTTTTAAAATGCTCCATGCTTATATCCAGATTCTGCCAGCCGCCAAGCGTCCAGAGCATATGATCAGATTCTTCTCCAAGATAAACAAGAAATCCCTTTTTGCCCTCTGTCTCTTTTGCCTTCATGGTAAGCGTATAATTTGTCCAATCCTTTGGAATTACACCAGTCTCGACTGCATTTTCATAGGAAGCAGCACGATTTTCACTCTCAGTTCCGCACACACAGTCTGTAAAACGATGCAGCTTTCCTGTATCATGATTTTTCACTGTCACCTCAAAGAACACACCCTGTCCCTCGTTGACTAACACACGAATTGGACCGCTTATAGTCTTTGCGCTTTCGCGGATTTTTTGTTCTGCCAAAAGGCGCGCTGTCTGCTCAAGTTCTGGCTCTGTAACAGTAAAATCTAAGCGATGAGTTCCCTGATGGCGCATAAACATACTCTGAACATAATAATTAACAGAGCCATACACCTGATGATTATCAAACCAGATCATATCAGGATGCCAATTTACATAGTCCACATTTGCAAACATCGGCGCATAGCATGCCAGTCCAACTGCGTGCACATTTTTCTCAAGGCCTGTCATAAAGGCAGCCTCAACAAGACCATTTTCCCACTGATTGCCCCATGATGCATACTCGCCCAAAAATACCTTTGGATCAGATGATAGGAAATTGTCATAGCGATCTACATTTGCTATCATCCAGTCGGTATTCATATAGTAATGCTCATCGATCAGATCACATCCGCATTCTCTTGCACTTGCCCATCCGCGCTCATACTCACCGCCCGCGGCAAATGGACTAGCAGAACCAATCAGCTTAATATCAGGATATTTTTCACGAATTGCCTTATGAAAATATGGATAGCGCTCGGTAAAGCCCTCGCCAACCTCCTCATTTCCAATTGCCAAATAATGTAATCCAAATGGCTTTGGATGACCCATATCGGCACGCTTCTTTCCCCAAACAGTTGTCTCATCGCCATTTGCAAACTCAATAAGATCAAGTGCATCGTCAATCCAAGGACCAAGTTCATCAAGTGGAACCTTTCTTTGATGATGCGGATCGTATGCTGCCGGAAGTACTGGAAGCGGCTCTGCACCTATATCCTCTGCCAGCTGGAAATATTCATAATAGCCAAGACCAAGTGTCTGATTATATCCCCAGTTATTTCGTCTCGCTGGGCGCTCCTCCACTGGTCCAATCGTATTTTTCCAGCGATACATCGAATCTCTTGCATTCTCATCAAGCTGTCCGTCATGTACAAGACAGCCTCCCGGAAAACGTATGAACTTCGGATGCATTGCTTCGAGCATCTCGCATAAATCTTTTCTAAGACCATTTGGGCGGTTCTTATATGTGTGCGCTGGAAATAGTGATACAAAATCCACTTCCACACTGCCCGGTGTCATGCAGACAAGCGCCAGATTTGCATCTGTGCAGCTTGTGCCTTCTGCAATTTTAAGATCTGCCGTATACTTTTTCCAATCAGAAGCATCTGCTGTAAGCTCACATGATGCATAGATTTGTCCTTCTTTTCCAATCAGACAGGCCTTAACTGTCACTGGCTCGTCTATTTTTCTTAAATAGCAGGAAAAATGATATGTTTCCCCACCTTCAAGTGCAATTCCACTGTTAAAGCCAAGGTTTTTTACACCTGCTGCTGCCGAATTTGCCGTTATACGAAGATAGTGTGGGTTCTTCTTAGTATAAGGACTATCTGTCAGAATGGTAAGTGAAACATCAGCTGCGTCTGTCTGTCCATTTTTTTCATCTAACTGACAAGGCATCCACGCATACAGTGCATGATACTTTTTATTGTCAATCGGATCAAATTCAAATGCACGGTTCTGGACCAGCTCTGCATAAAGTCCGCCATCTGCCGCATGATTAATGTCTTCAAAAAAAATGCCGAAGAGATCGCCTGTTGCTTCTCTTTTTTCCTTTGTGTTAATCTGAAATGTCTGCATGGCTCACTATTTCCTTTCCTTATAATAGACTTAATAAACCATACCACATTCTCACGAAAGCATCAACATTTTTAATTAAATTTGTGCAAAAAAGGCAGTTTCAGGAAATATTCCCAAAACTGCCTTTTTCATTATTTTTTATCTGTAGTAATCAAAAATTAGTTTGCTGCGCTTGCGCTCTCAGCCTCAGAAGATGCCTCCTCAGATGCTGCCTCGCTGGAAGCTTCCTCAGACTTAGCCTCAGTCTTAGCCTCAGTTGCCTTCTCGGTAGCCTTTTCAGTTGCCTTCTCGGTAGCCTTCTCAGTCTTAGCTTCGGTCTTAGCCTCAGTCTGTACCTCTGCCTTTGTGCTAGCTGCGGTAGTAGTCTTCTTATCAGCACTTCCGCATCCAGTCATCATTGCTGCTGCCATAGCGATTACTGCGATAGATGTAATAAACTTTCTCATGATTTTTGTTCCTCCTATTTATAACTATTAAATATGCTTAACAGTTAATGTCATTTGCTGCAAAAGTGATCTCCTCTTACCACTTCTGCTGACAATTGCTATACTAGTCCTTTTTTTTAATAGTGTCAATAGGTAATGTAAAATTTTTGAGAAATTTAAGTAAGCCTTAAAGATTTAATGCCATTATTGTCCAGACATTGTTGGCTGGTTAGCCTGTTGTGCAAGTGAATTGAGTATAATTTCCTCTTGTGTCTGCTCATCAGTCAGCTTCATTGCATGAGTTTTTTTATCTACACTTACAGTAAAGGTACGAACCTGGTCAATATTTGCCTCATCCATTCCCTTCCACTCCATCGTAAAGGTACCATCATCCTCACCCGGCTTGCAGCTGTAGCGAAAATGAGTCTCAAGTCCTGCATCTGGTGATACAAGTGACTTAACAGTTAAGATTCTGCTGTAGTTATCAAACTGATATGAAGCACTTTCTGTTGTCCAGATATCTGTGATTGATTCTGAAAGCTCACGCTCCTCTACGCTCTCATATACATTTATGTAGCGTCCATCTGTAATCTTTTCACTAGAGCGAACCTGCGCTGCAATTCCATAGTCATTGTCAGATTCACTAAGAAGTACAGTCACAGCACCATCCATCATGCCTGTTGGAGCATCATAGGAATCAAAGAAGGAATAGCCGCTTCCATTTTGTCCCTTTGGAAGATAGCCCTTTGTAAGTGTTTCTGCAAATGAAACTTCATTAATGTAATACCATCCATCTGCATAATAAACATCCTCAACACCTGTATTTGCCGGACAATAATCCTGCATCCAGATACCTGTAAGATTCAAAATAGCTCTTCTTGTGCTAAGTTCAGGTATACGAATCCATCCTTCTTGAGCCTGTTCTGACACAATGCCAAGCAAGCTGGCTGCCTCACCGCCTGCCTTTGCACTAACGCCAAGACGTCCAATGATGCCAGAATACAAAGTGTTGTTTGCCTCTGATGCATTAAAATCAGGAACAAGCTTGCAGATCATCTGTAAAAATGCTGCCTTTTGCTCATCATTTACTGCACCTCCTGTAAATGTAAGTGCACCAAGGCCGCTGCCCCAATCAGCTACCCATCCAGAAGCCAGCTTACTCATATATGTTGTACGGCTAAATGCACACACAATTGATGGTGATGATCCATCTGCAAATGCCTGACTTCCCATTTTTCTAACATCTGCCGGGATAGTAAGTGATGTAAGACGCATACAGCCGGCAAATGCACGGCTTCCTATTGTACGAAGAGCTGGTGGAAGCACAAGTCCCTCGCCAACGCCACTTCCCTCAAATGCATTGTCGCAGATCGTAAGAAGTGACTGTGCAAAATCAACTGTCTGAAGTGATACGTCATTTTGGAATGCAGCCGCTCCAATATAGCGAATGCCTTCTGGAATCGTGATCTGCTTTAATTCGGTACAATTTCTAAAAGTGCGATCTCTCACTGCCTCGATTGCTGCTGGAAGTTCTACTGTTGTCAGCTTCGTACAACCAGAAAATGCACCTGCTCCAATGAAGCTTACGCTCTGTGGCAAAGACGCATAGCCAATCGCAGAACCAGAAAAGCTCTCTGCACCAATTGAAGTCAGTGTCTGTGGGAAGGTAAATACACTAAGAGCACTCGTTCCTGCAAAGGCACGACTTCCAATAGACGTGAGCGCATTTGAAACCTGCACAGTTGCAAGAGCCGTACAATTTTCAAACAAACTTGAACTTACTCTTGTCATTTTCTGCGGCAAAATTGCTGAATTCAGTGTACTACAACCTGCAAAGGCAGCCGCTCCAAGATAGCTTACATTCTGAGGAATCACAATACTTCCGAGCGCTGTACAATTTTGGAAAGAACCGCCCTCAATAAATGTCACACTCTCTGGCAATGTAATCTGTCGCAATGCCGTACAATTCTGGAATGCACCATAACGAATACTTGTCAATGTAGATGGAAGTTGAACTGTTTCAACCGATGTATTGGCAAATGCAAGTGTACAAATGGTTGTGATGCCTTCTTTTACTGTTGCATTTACAATCGGCACATACTCGGTCTGAGGTTTGCTTTCCTGCACTTCGCCTGTTGGTGTTGTCGGATCTACAGTCGATGCTACCACCTCAGCTGGGGCGCGATACAACAGATCATTGATGTAAATCATCTCATGCTTTCGATCTTCATACCATTTTGTTCCGTCAAACGCGTTTGCCACAATATCTCGCACACTCTTTGGAATCTCAATCTGACTTAAAGCACTGCAATTTTTAAATGCATTAGAGCCAATATAGCTTACGCCGTCCGGCACAACTATAGCAGCCAGATTAACACGATTAATAAAAGCTTCCTCAGCAATAACAGTCGTTCCCTGCCTGATAGAAACAGTTACCGCATCGCTCTGACAGCGATAGAGGATACTGTTAATATATACAAGCTCTCCAGTCAATGTTGAATCATATGGTGTGCCTTCAAATAAATTGGCACCTACCTGCGTAACGCTTGTCGGAATCTGTACGCGAACAAGAGCGCTGCAGCCTGCGAACGCTTCTCTTCCTATATAAGTAACACCCTCCGGAATGATCACATCAGTAATCATTGTCTGACCACGAAATGCACCAGTTGCAATTGAAGTTACCTTTGCACCGCTATAAGTTTGCGGAATCTCTACTATACTTCTCGATCCATCAAAACCAGTAACGCTCACGGTCTGTCCATCCTCACTAAATGAGAACGTTAATCCCTTTGTGTCCTCGGTTGGTGCCTGCTCTGACCACTCAGGCGCTTCGGTTGTTGTCTCCTCCGGTGTTGTCTCCTGCGTCGTCGGTTCCTCAGTGGAAGCCTCCTCACTCGTTTGCTCCTCGGTACTTTCTTCCTCTGTACTTTCATCCTGAGAGGAAGTTGGCTCTACACTTTCAGTTGACGTTTCTGAAGGCTGTGCTGAACTTTCTGGAATACTTTCAGACGGTGTTTCTGAAGGCTGAGCCGAAGTTTCTGGAACACTCTCTGTTAGTGCCTGCGTAGATGTCTCCGGAATACTCTCCGATGTTGCTCGTGTAGTCGTCTCCGGAATACTTTCTGGTGTTGTATTTTCCGATAACACTTGTGTTTGAGACGTTGTTTCCGCTAAAGTTTCATTCTCCGACAAAGTTTGTGGCTGAGATGTCGTTTCCATAGGTGTTTCCTGCATCAAGGTTTCTGTCTGCATTTCCGCAAGCGGATCTGTCTGTGTTTCCATGACGGTACCTGACTGTGTCGTCTCCTCTGCTGATACGTACTGCGGTATGTAAGAAACGGTCATCGCAGCAGCCATCGTCCATACAGACGCTTTCTTCTTCCATGATCTTTTCATAGTGCTCCCTTCCTTTCTCTTAAACAAAAAGAGCCGGTTTTTAACCGGCTCCCATAAATACTCCGGTAATAACTCTTTTCTAAGTTTATATTACCAGATATTATGTCAAATAAGTACTTTCAATGTCCTTACATCTCTTAAGAATCTCTTACGATGCCTGATCAAACTGGCTGTTGTACAGATCAGCGTAAAAGCCCTTCTTTGCCAAAAGCTCTTCGTGCGTTCCGCTTTCAATTACATCTCCATCCTTTAACACAAGGATAAGATCGGCATTTTTGATTGTGGAAAGACGATGTGCAATAACAAAAGAAGTACGATTCTTCATCAGCTCGTCCATTGCATTTTGTATTTGAAGTTCTGTTCTTGTATCGACAGAGCTTGTTGCCTCATCTAGAATTAGCATAGGCTTATCAGCAATCATTGCACGGGCAATTGTTAACTGCTGCTTCTGACCTTGTGACAGATTAACCTGATCGTTAAGCACTGTATCATAGCCATGCTGCAGTGTTCTTACAAAATGGTCAAGACCAACGGCGCGGCATGCCTCCTTCATACGCTCATCAGAGACATTTGGCGTACAATATACAAGATTTTCTCTAACAGTACCCTCAAACAGCCATGTATCCTGAAGAACCATACAAAACTGAGAATGCACCATTTCACGTTTTACTTGATTAGTCGGAATGCCATCAATGCAGATTTTTCCGCCCTGAATCTCATAAAAACGCATAAGCAGATTGACAAGTGTTGTCTTTCCTGCTCCCGTCGGACCGACAATGGCAATTTTTTGTCCTGCCTTTGCCTTTGCAGAAAAATCATGAATAATCACGCGATCTTCATCATAGCCAAACTTTACATGCTCAAATGATACGTCACCCTTTACATTGTCAAGCGTCTTTGTCTTATTGCTCTCGTCATCCATCTCCTTTGCCTCAAGAAACTCAAAGACACGCTCACCTGCTGCTGCCGCTGACTGTAAAGACTGTGCCGCCTGCGCGATCTGAGATAATGGCTGTGTAAAATAGCGCACATACATCATAAATGCAACGATTACTTCAAAGCCAATAGTTCCCTTCATAGTCAGCACTGCACCTGCCACACAGACTGCCACGTAGCCTAAGTTTCCGATAAATGTCATAATAGGCGGCATGAGCCCGGCAAGGCACTGTGCACGAAATGCACTTTCTCTTAAATTATTGTTCATGCGCTCAAATTCAGCTGCTGCCTGCGCTTCTCCATTATATGCCTTTACAACTGTATGACCCGTGTAAATTTCCTCAATGTGACCGTTGATTTCACCAAGGCAGCGCTGCTGGCGCACGAAATATTTACTGGAGTGCTTTGCAATAACTGTCATAAGAACAAAGCCAATCAATGTTGCCACAATTGCAGTAATTGTCATGATCACATCTGTTTTAAACATCATAAAAAGTGAACCGACAAAAAGCGTAACTGCGGAGACAAGATTTCCTATGCTTTGGTTCATAGACTGTGATATCGTATCAACATCATTTGTGACACGTGAGAGGATATCACCTGTCGTAGAGCGGCTGTAATAGCTCATTGGCAGACGGTTAATTTTTCCTGAAATATCACCTCTAAGCTTTTTTGAAATATTTTGTGTCACTGTTGCCATAATCCACTGCTGACCAAATGACAGCAAAGCACCACACACATAAAATGCAATTAATGTAAATCCAATCTTAGAAACTGCGTCCATATCAACGCCTGTTACAAGACCTTTTCCAATTTCCTTTGTCATCTCTGACAGCTTATCTGGTCCAAGAAGCGTCAAAACCGTGCCTCCTGCCGCACAGATAAGTGCAATGATCACAACTGGAAGATAGCTTTTGCAATACGAAATCAGCTTTGACCATGTTCCCTTAAAATCAGATGCCTTCTCAGCAGGACCTCTTCCCATGCCAGGTCCACGCATACCGCCTCTTCTGCCCGGGCGGTTCTGTCCAGGGGTATATTCTTTATTTTCCATTATGCAAGCTCCTCCTTTGACAGCTGTGAATATGCGATCTGACGGTATACCTCGCAAGTTTCCATCAGCTCATTGTGCTTGCCCATTCCGGCAATCTTTCCATCATCAAGCACAATAATCTTGTCCGCATCGCGTATAGTACCAATTCGCTGTGCCACAATGAAACGCGTTGCATCTGCACAAGTTTTTCGTAACGTATCGCGAAGAACACGGTCTGTCTTGTAGTCAAGTGCTGAAAATGAATCATCAAAAATTAAAATCTCTGGATGACGGCATATCGCACGTGCAATTGACAGACGCTGCTTTTGTCCTCCTGAAAAATTAGATCCTCCCTGTGCCACAAAAGCATCTATGCCGCCTTCTGTCTTATCGACAAATTCCTTTGCCTGCGCAGTCTCAATTGCATGCTTAACATCATCATCAGTAAAGCCTTTTTTACCATTATCTCCATAGGCAACGTTGCTTTTAATGCTTCCTGTAAATAAAACTGCCTTCTGTGAAACATATCCAATCTTATTTCTAAGTGCCTTCTGTGTATATTCCTTTACGTTAACGCCATCGACAAGCACCTCTCCCTTTGTCGCATCGTAAAAACGCGGAATCATGTTGATCACAGTACTCTTTCCACAGCCAGTTGAACCGATAAAGGCAATTGTCTCACCCTTATGAGCAGTAAAGGAAATGTCCTCAATGACATCCTTCTCTGCATCTGGATAACAAAAAGATACATTGCGAAACTCAACTTCACCCTTTTTGCCGTCAATTCCATTCTCTTTTGTGCCATCCTTAATCGAGAGCGGCATATCAAGCACTTCATTAATACGCTTTGCTGATACGCTCGCACGTGGAAGAAGCACGAAAATCATTACAAGCATCATAAAGGACATAACGACCTGCATAGCATACTGAGTAAATACGATCATATCTGAGAAGATAGTCAGCTTATCAAACATCTGAGCATTGCTGATCAAATAAGCGCCGATCCAGTAAATTGCTAACATCAGTCCATTCATTACCATCTGGATTCCCGGCATCATAGTTCCCATAGTGCGGTTTGCAAACAGCTGCGTTTTCGTCAGCTCATCATTTGCATCATTAAATTTCTTCTGCTGATAACCTTCTGCATTGTAAGCACGAACTACATTTAAGCCTGTCAAATTTTCTCTAGTGACACGGTTTAAATTATCTGTCAGACTCTGCAGCTTTTTAAACTTTGGAAGCGCAACAGCCACGCAAACACAAACAAAGCTAAGCAGTACAACAACTGCCACACCAGTTGAAGCAGTCCACTGCCAGTTCTTTGTAGAAATCTTGCACAGTGCCCACACTGCCATTATAGGAGCCTTAAGTAAAACCTCCAGGCCCATAACAATCAGCATCTGTACCTGTGTAATATCATTTGTAGAACGTGTAATTAAACTTGCAGTAGAGAAATTTCCAATTTCTTCCATTGAAAAGGACTGCACCTTATGAAAAACCTGTCCTCTTAAATTAGCAGAAAAATTAGATGAAATTTTTGATGCACATATTGATGTACATACTGCCGCAAGCAAACTTCCTAGTGCACATGCAAGCATCTTGCCTCCTGCTATCAAAATATCATTCATCTTACTGCCCTTAGTCTGGACAAGCTTTGTAATTTCAGACATATAATCTGGCATTGTCAGACTAAGCCACACCTGCACGATAATAAACACAAATGCAACTGCCGCCAGAATAAAATCTTTCCATGTAAGCTTCTTTAACAACTTAACCATTATCTGCTGCTCCCTTCTTTTTAGATAGAAACTATTATAGCGTTCAAAATAGAACAGTCAATACAATTTATATAAAATTTAGATTGTTTATAAAAAAAACGTAACTATTCAGAACCCCATTCGCAAAATCGCATCTTCGATGCTTCTATTTTGCTCATGTGGTTACCTCGACATATAAAATTGCTATTCTGTCTGAATGCAAGCATTCACAGAAAGCAATTTTGCATGGCTCTGAATAGTTACAAAAAAAATGAAAAGGGCAGACTCTTCATCTGCCCCTTTTTTGCTCTAATTTAATTCATCCCTGCTCATGCACACCTGTAACAGAAAATACAACCCACTCTGCGATATTTGTCGCATGATCTCCGATTCTCTCAAAATACTTTGCAATCATCAAAAGATCAAGTGCATACTCGCCGTCCTTTGGATTTTCTGAGATCATTTGAATAAGCGACTCCTTTACCTTTAAGAAAAGATCATCGACCACATCATCGTGCTGAATTGTTGCCTCTGCCATTGCTACATCACGCTTTACATAAGCCTCAACACTCTCTGTCACCATACGCATTGCAGCTACTGCCATCTGACAAATATACTGTGCATCCGTTCCGATTCTTCCATTTAAGAATCCAATAATCTCTGCAATGTCGGATGCCTGATCACCGATACGTTCCATATCTGTAATCATCTTAAGTGCTGCTGAGATCTGTCTTAAATCTCTCGCAACCGGCTGCTGCTGTAGCAAAAGCTTTAAACAAAGCGACTCGATAGTGCGCTCCATCTGGTCAATCTCACTGTCTATCGGTGCTATCTTTGCTGCTGTCTGTCCATCTGCATTTGCCAGTGCCTTTGCCGCTAATGCTAACGCCTCCTCACAAAGCGATCCCATCTTTGTCAGATCACGATTCAAAAGCGCCAGCTGCTCGTCAAACTTGCTTCTCATGTCTTCACCTCACTTTTTTATTTCCATTAACCAAAACGTCCTGTAATATAATCCTCGGTTCTCTTGTCCTTTGGCTGCTCGAAGATCTTCTGTGTCTCACCATACTCTATCAGATCACCAAGCAGGAAAAATGCGGTGTAATCAGAAACACGCACAGCCTGCTGCATGTTATGCGTAACCATAACAATTGTGTACTGTGATTTTAATTCGCTTGCCAACTCTTCTATCTTTGATGTAGAAATCGGGTCAAGCGCACTTGTTGGCTCATCCATCAAAAGTACATCAGGCTCAACAGCAAGTGCTCGTGCAATGCAAAGTCTCTGCTGCTGTCCACCAGACAAGCTAAGTGCCGATTTTTTTAGATTATCTTTTACTTCATTCCAGATAGCTGCGCCCTTCAAGGAATTTTCCACGATCTCATCAAGCTTTGCACGGCTTGTAATTCCATGGGTGCGCGGTCCGTATGCAATATTGTCATAGATGCTCATTGGAAATGGATTTGGCTTTTGGAATACCATTCCGATATTTCTGCGAAGCTCATTGACATTTAACTTTGGATCAAAAATGTCCTCGCCGCGATAACGAAGATCGCCTGTAATCTTCACACCAGGCACTAGATCATTCATTCTGTTTAACGACTTTAAGAATGTGGATTTACCACAGCCAGAAGGACCAATCAGCGCTGTAATACTCTTCTCCTCAATATTGATATTAATATTTTTTAATGCCTGCACCTGTCCATACCACAGACACATATCCTTTACAGTAATTACGCTACTCACTGACTCTTCCTCCTCTGAAAATACTTACCTAACAAAGTTGCAGTTAAATTGATAAACACAGTTAATACCATTAAGATTGCTGCAATAGCAAATGCAACACCAAACTCACCCTGCTCCTTAGCATACATGTAAAGTGCAACTGTAAGTGTTGCACCTGCACTGTGAAGACCATCTATCATTCCATTTACTGCATGTGCAAGACCTGCGGTGAAAAGAAGCGCTGCTGACTCACCGATAATTCTTCCGACAGAAAGAATACATCCTGTCACTACACCATCAATGCATCCCGGAAGTACAACCGTTCTGATAACTCTCCACTTTCCTGCGCCAAGTCCAAATGCACCCTCGCGATAACTTTGTGGAACTGTCTTTAAGCTCTCCTGTGTTGTACGCATGATTGTCGGAAGATTCATGACCACAAGAGTAAGCGCACCTGCTAAAAGAGATGTCTGCAAGCTTAAAAACTGACAGAAAAACAGCATTCCTACAAGACCATATATAATAGAAGGAATACCTGAAAGTGTCTCTGCTGCATACTCGATCATGCCAACTATTTTTTTGTTTGTGGCATACTCAGTCAGATATATTGCAGCACCAACACCAAGCGGAAGTACAATTACAAGTGTTGCAATTACAATATAAAGTGTATTTAAAATATCAGGCAAAATACCAATGTTGTCATCTAGGTAGCTTGGAGATGTGGACACCAGCTTCCAGCTTATATTCGGAACACCTCTATATAATACATATCCGATCATAAACAATACAAGTCCACATGTAATTGTTATGGAAAGCCCCATCAAAAACTTCATCAGACCTATATAAAGCTTACGCTTTATTCCCGGTCCATTCTTTGCAGCGGCACGCACTGTCATCACCGATTTTACATTTGCTGTCTGCGACACCCCTATTGCTTCCTGTTTTGTCATCTTACTCACTCCTTTTATGAATCCGTTTTTCAGGCTTTCTCATGCTTTAAGAAAAAATTCAGTGTTGCATTGATCAGCATGATGAACAAAAACAGCACTAACGCAATTGAAAACAACGCCTGCCTTTGCAGTCCTGCTGAATATGACATCTCACTGGCAACAGCAGTCGTCAAAAAGCGAACACTCTGAAACAATGACGGCATATTTGGAACATTTCCTGAAACCATCATAACTGCCATTGCCTCGCCAATTGCACGGCCCACACCTAATACAACTGCTGCTGCAATACCACTTCTTGCAGCCGGAACTGACACCTTAAAATATGTCTCAATATCTGTCGCACCAAGTGCAAGTGATGCATCCTCATATTCCTTTGGCACTGCCTCAAGTGCATTGAGTGAAACCTTAATAATAGACGGCAAAATCATGATTGCAAGTACTATAATCGCTGCCAAAAGGCTTGCACCATCTGGCACATTAAACAATTTGCGGATACCAGGCACAAGAATCAGCATACCGACAAGACCATAAACAACAGACGGAATACCTGCTAAAAGGCTGACAGCTGTCTCAATAACACCCCTTACCTTTGGTGATGCAATCTTTGCCAGGTAGACAGATGTGAAAAATCCAACTGGAACACCTAACAAAATTGCACCTGCTGTTCCGTAAATACTCGTCATGATAAACGGTAAGATTCCAAATGATGGCTCAGAGGCGGTCGATGCCCATTTTGTGCCAAATAAAAACTGAAACAGACCAATTTTTGCGATTGCCGGCACACCGGAAATTACCAGATAAATTGTAATTAACAATACACATCCGACCGTAATCAGTCCGAGAATCAAAAATATGCCATGTACTACTGTCTCTAACAGACTCTCTTTGCTCTTCATAAATCCTCGCACCCTTCCAATTGTGATTATTCTGCTACCGCAACAGCACCTGCTGCCGAAATAATATCTGCTGCATCCTTTGAAGTTGCATAATCGAAGAATGCCTGTGCTGCCTCTGATAATTCAGTACCATCCTTTGTAACAAGAACGAATGGACGCTGTACCTTATAAGAACCATCCTTTACTGTTTCCTCAGTTGCCTCAACACCATCTACTGATACCTTCTTTACAGTATCCTTTACTGCTGCTAAAGATGCATATCCGATTGCACCTGGATTGCTGGAAACAGTTGTGATAACATCACCTGTAGAGGTAAGTTCCTGACGATACTTGCAGGAATCAGATGTACCTGTAATAGACTCAAAACCATCTCTTGTACCACTTCCTGCCTCACGGCCAATCAGAACGATATCAGCATCCTCTCCGCCAACCTCACTCCAATTTGTGATCTCGCCAGTGTAAATCTTTGCGATATCATCAAGAGAAAGATCCTCTACTGTATTCTCCTTATTAACAATGATTGCAATACCATCAAGTGCCAGTGTAGTTTCTACTAAGCCCTGGCTCTTCTCCTCGTCCTTTAATGCACGGCTGGAAAGACCGATATCGCAGCGTCCCTCAGATACAGCAGTGATTCCAGAACCAGAACCAGTTGGGTTGTAAGTAAAGGTAGCATCTGGATTTGCCTTTGTAAATGCCTCACCAAGAGCACCGATTACCTTCTCCATAGAAGTAGAACCATCAGTTGCAACGCTTCCAGATACAGGAGTCTGGGCATCTGCCTTAGACTCAGCTGCTGCAGCAGATGTATCCTTAGCCTCAGTCTTAGCTTCTGTAGAAGCGGTAGTTGCTGCTGTAGATGCGGTGGTTGCTGCTGTTGACGCTGTAGTCTCCTTTTTATCTGTCTTTCCGCATGCAGTCAATGTTGAAATTGCAAGAGCTGCGGTTACTGCCATTGTGATCATCTTTCTCATAATAAAAACTTCCTTTCTGTTTCTACCCATTTTGTTGTGTTTGTTTTATTTTCTCTTAACGCCACTAATATTATTGTTTCTTTGTAAAATCAGAAAGCAGTGATATGTCAAATCTATGTAAAAAAATAAAAAGAGCCATCAGGGACACGTAATGTCCCCGATAGCTCCTAACTATCGTCAGGCTTTATCATACTCTCTTAATTGAATATCCAGATGAATAACATCATATTGATTCAAATGCTTTTTAAAATCAGACGCCTCGCTGATTTTCAACCCCGCAAACAAATCTTGTGAATCACACCCTTTGCTGTAATATGCTGTGAGCATATTTGCGGTTATTGATTTGCCAAATCGACGCGGACGGCTATTACAGATATATCCCTGCAAAGTATTCATTACCTTATTTGTATACTCCAGCATTTCAGTCTTATCAACTTGACATACTCCCACGGTTAAAACCGTGGGATTCCTTAGATTCTTGTAGCGTCATCCAGCCCTATAGGCTGAAATATAGCCACAGTATTCAGGATTTATGCTGATGGGATTTCATACGTCGTGTACTACTTTCTCAGCAAAAGACCTATGCCGAAGCCTTATGTATGTTCTTAAAATCCAAAACAT
>QWCE01000531.1_pt1 | contig 73606 bp, 61 predicted proteins | sample 1972531 | NCBI WGS metagenome assembly QWCE01 (sample SAMN09866716, study PRJNA288562) | Human gut metagenome isolate term4_stool, whole genome shotgun sequencing...
ATATACAGCCTAAAAACCAAAAATATTGACTGCGGGTGAGCCAATAGTGCTCAAAAACAATAATGATAGAGGATGGGGTAAGGTTTTGCAGAGGTCTCGAGTCGTTATGGTACCGCATGATGATTGGTTACCTTTGGAGTACCCAAAGCTCATCTTTTACTTCCTCATACGTGACCTTTTGCAAAGTGTGTTGTAAGACTTTGTTATTATGCTGTTCGGTAAATCTTTTTTATCTTATATGGATTGGAGTTAAATTTTTAATCAGACACTACACATTGACACAAGGTATCATAGTTGAGAAAATAGCAAACGACCGTATGCGATAGATCCGTTATGACAAAAACGCAAATTTGAGAATAGGGGATGTGCGCAGTATTAAGTCAGATCGAAGCAATATTCTATAAATTAATAAGACGGCAACCTATATGTGATAGGCAACTTTATCATAGTCCTTAAATATGTATTCAATATTTTTGGTATCCATTTTCTTTTCCTTACAGTATTTGATGCCTTTTAGATAAGCGCGTACAGCTTGCTTCCTCTTTCCTTGTAAATCATAACAAAAGCCGAGATTACGCCAAAAGAACGGAATAATAAAGTTTTGTAGTTCCAAAGGAACGTCTCCCAGATGTTTCATGGTTTTATCTGAAAATGCAATGGCGGTCTTATAATTTTTCGTACAAAGATGATACCATGCCTGATTGAAATACAGCAAAACAGAGTTCTTTGCAGAAGATTGTTCCCATTTCTTGATGATTTTCTCTGCCTTTTTCAGAGCTTCAGCATGGATACTGTACGGATTTTCGTCCATGTTCGGACCATGCAAGAAAGGAATTAAGGCAGACCAATACATTATTTCTTTGTTCGTATAATATTCATCAGAGAGTCCCAGTTCCAAGTACTGCTCCATTTCCTGCGTCATCGCTTCATTGCCCAAAGGCATAAAGTCTGCCAATTGCCTTAAACGAACACCTTTTCGGTCTGACAACGCATTATCAAAATAATATTTGTGTTCGGCTCCAGTCAGAATTATTACTCGTTTCCCTTGATTGCTATCTATAGCAGTATTTATCATTTCCATCATCTTTTCATTGCGTTGTTCAGAATACAAATTCATACATCCATCGCCAAAGACTGTGATAAGTCCGCCATACATATTTTTCACATAAGAATTATAATCCTTTCCATTAAAAAAACGATATCCCTTTGTATTGTCTTTGAAAATTTGCTCTATTGTACCATAAGTTTTCTCAAATCTACGCATTACGGAGTCTGAAAGCGAAAGCGAATCCAACATTTTCTGTTTGATTTCATAATCTTCGGTTTTCATATACTCTTTGCGTTCGGCTCTCGGATTACCTTCAGACCACCAATCAATCGGATAAACTTTTGCACCGTGTTCTAATCCGTAAATGGCACCCAGTGTCATTTCCTTCAAATATGGTTTTGTTCTAAAATAGGATGGCGGTATCTCCAAGCAGATAACATCTGGCTGGTATTTTTTTAGTATTCTGTAAAGGTCGGCATAAGTATAGTTAGGATTGCTTCCATGTTGATGGTGAATAGTCCCGACACAGAGGACCATTGTTTCAGCTTTCGGAATTTGTTTTAGAGGTTTTGACACCATTTGGGAAGATGCCATACAAGATATTCCAACGAAAATAAATAAAAAGAGTGATTTCAAGAGATCATTTTTCATGATTACCTGTTTTTTAATAAAGATATCCATCGTTTCGCAAACTTAGTAAAAAATCAATACCAACAATGGACTTTGCTGATACTTTATGCTGCTTTTATATTTTATTAAACAAACATGGTCAGTGGATGTAATATGTATGTAAATCGTACAATAAAAGACTTGCGTCCTAATGGACCAATTGGCGCATAATTAAATGGAAATAGTTCATCTGTGTAATAATGTTTTTGATGTATTAGTATTTCTTAAAATAATAAGTTTCTATTCCTGGGAAATTTTGTGGGAATAGAAACTTATTAATTATTTAGTCTATCTTAAATTGCGCCCATGACAGTTTTTGAATTTTTTACCACTTCCACATGGACATGGGTCGTTTGGACGTGGTTTCTTCTCAGCACGATAAGGAGTCCTGTTCGGCTGGTCAGCGTTCTCTCTGGTGTCATGGTGGGCGGCAGCCTGTTGGTTCTCATCGATCAATTCTTCTTTCTGCTCATTGTAACGTTGAGATCTTTGCTCAGGCGCAGCTTCCTGAACTCTCAAGTTTGAAGATGAGCAGCGGGTCCTTTTGCTCGTATGAGGCGTTTTGAACAGAGTGACGCAACTCGTCAAGTTGGCGGAGATTCTCTTTCCAGTCATCATCGATGAGGTGGAGTAGAATAACCTTCTCGAACTGTTTGACGACAGATTTCGCTTCAGTATCGTATGCTTCTTTCAAGTCGCAAGGAATGTTATAAACCCGCTTACCGTCAGTGATTGGCACCATGATTCGCTCGTACATAGCACCTTGGTTTTCATATACATCCTTGATTATTGGCCATGCGACGGTCTGAATACGTTCTGTTTTTCGCTCAAAAGTCTCAATTGCCATTTGGAAACTGCGTTCTGAAAGTTCAGTATGGGCAACACTGTTAAATTCTTCCTCGCTGAATGGGCATTCCATTGCGAAGACTTTCAGGAAATCCTCTTTACATCCTTCGTAATCATTGTTTTCAACAATATTGACACAACGATCCCAAATGACATTGGAAATATCCATACCGATGCGTTCACCCATCAATGCGTGACGGCGTTTTTCATAAATAACCGTACGTTGTTTGTTCATCACATCATCATATTCAAGCAATCTTTTACGAATACCAAAGTTATTCTCCTCAACCTTTTTCTGTGCACGCTCAATGCTACTTGAAATCATAGAACTTTCAATGCGCTCTCCCTCCTCAAATCCGAGACGATCCATTACTTTGGCAATTCGTTCTGAACCAAAGAGACGCATCAGCTTGTCCTCTAATGACACATAGAATACAGATGAACCCGGGTCACCCTGACGACCAGCACGACCACGCAACTGGCGGTCAACACGGCGACTTTCATGTCGCTCAGTTCCAATGATTGCTAAACCACCAGCCTCTTTAACCTCTTGTGATAACTTGATATCAGTTCCACGACCAGCCATATTGGTGGCGATGGTGACAGCTCCAAGGCCATTTACTGAGCGTCCAGCTTCAGCAACAATTTGAGCTTCTTTCAAATGCTGCTTGGCATTAAGTACCTGATGTGGTATTTTGCGCATGTTGAGCATCTTGCTAAGTAATTCACTGATTTCAACAGAAGTTGTACCCACCAAGCATGGACGACCACTATTGCGCATAGACTCAATCTCTTCGATAACAGCTGAGTATTTTTCTCTTGCAGTCTTGTAAACACGGTCTTCCATGTCGTGTCGCTGTATAGGTCTGTTTGTCGGAATCTCAACAACATCCAATTTGTATATGTCCCAGAACTCACCAGCTTCTGTCGATGCAGTACCCGTCATTCCGGCAAGTTTGTGATACATACGGAAGTAATTCTGTAAAGTGATAGTTGCAAAAGTTTGTGTAGCTGCTTCAACCTTTACGTGTTCCTTTGCCTCAACAGCCTGATGTAATCCGTCGCTCCAACGGCGGCCTTCCATGATGCGACCTGTTTGTTCATCGACAATTTTAACCTCACCGTTTAAGACAACATATTCGTCGTCTTTATTAAACATGGTGTAAGCCTTGAGTAATTGCTGTAATGTATGAACTCTTTCACTTTGGACACCATAATTTGCCATCATAGTATCCTTCTTGTCGATATATTCTTGCTCGTCGATCTTCTTATCGTTCTTTTCCTTCTCAAGCAATGATAGTTCGGTTGTTATATCTGGCAACACGAACAATTTGTCATCATTAACTTGCTTAGCCAACCAGGCGGCACCTTTGTCTGTTAAATCGCTGGAGTTTAGTTTTTCGTCGGTAACAAAATAGAGGGGTTCAACAGCCTTCGGCATTTCACGGTTGTTGTTTGCCATATAGAATTCCTCCGTTTTCAACATGCCTGACTTGATTCCTTCTTCTGAAAGAAACTTAATGAGAGCTTTGTTTTTCGGAAGTGCTTTGTGAGAACGATAAAGAGCTAAAAAGCCTTCTTCGAGCATTGCTTGGCGGGCTTTGTCGTCTTTGATGTTAGCTGCCTCAACAATTTTGTGGCGGGCCTCTGAGAGTAATTCTGTTGCTTGCTTGCGCTGAACCTCAAAGAGTTTCTCTACTAAGGGCTGGTATTCCTCGAACATTTGGTCATCTCCCTTGGGTACTGGCCCGCTGATAATAAGAGGTGTACGTGCATCGTCAATCAAAACTGAGTCAACCTCATCAACGATAGCGTAATTATGTTGACGTTGCACAAGGTCTGCCGGAGAAACGGCCATGTTGTCGCGAAGGTAGTCGAAACCGAATTCATTGTTTGTGCCAAAAGTGATGTCAGCTTGATAGGCTTTACGGCGTTCTTCTGAGTTAGGTTGGTGTTTATCAATGCAATCAACTGATAATCCGTTAAACTCATAAAGCGGCCCCATCCATTCCGAGTCGCGTTTTGCCAAATAGTCGTTCACTGTTACCACATGTACGCCGTTTCCGGTCAGAGCATTGAGGAATACCGGTAGTGTGGCCACAAGTGTTTTTCCTTCTCCTGTTGCCATTTCTGCAATCTTGCCTTGATGCAGAACCACACCTCCAAAAAGCTGTACGTCATAATGTATCATCTCCCATTTCAGGTCGTTGCCTCCAGCAGTCCAATGGTTGTGATAGATGGCTTTGTCACCGTCTATTGTGATAAAGTCCTTATGCGGATCGGCGGCTAATTCACGGTCAAAGTCGGTAGCTGTAACAATCGTTTCCTCGTTCTCTGCAAATCTGCGTGCGGTGTCTTTGATGATGGAAAAAGCAACGGGCATTACTTCGTTCAATGCTTCCTCGTACTTATCGAGTGCGACTTTGTCAAGTTTATCAATCTTATCAAAAATCTCCTCGCGCTCATCGATAGGTGTTTCTTCAATAGTTTCGCGAAGTTTGGCAATCTTATCAAGTTCTTCCTTTCCTGCATCTTGTACGAATTTTTGAATTTCTTTGGTTTTCGCACGAAGTTCATCGTTGGAAAGAGCTTGAATTTCTGGATATGTAGCTTTCACCTTCTCAACGAAAGGCTGAATCTGTTTCATATCACGGGTAGATTTGTCACCAAATAGTGACTTTAAGATTTTATTTAAATTCATTTTGTTGTTTCGTTATTTGGAAGAGGGATCTTTCTTCTCATTAATATAAATATTTACTACTTAATAATATGTTGGTTCGTTAATAACAAATCAATTCATGTTTGGGGCACGAATGATAATAGTTCCATTATTCGATGGATTCTGTAAATATATGTGTGTTTGTTTATTATAGTTTGTGAGAATATCATTAAAAGATTTGGAAGTGTTATCCTCGCAAACAAGGAGATTGGCCTTACTATATGTTGGTGTTTTTTTCTTCTCTTTTTGAATATTCTTGAAAGCTTCAATAATTGGTAGAAGTTCGGTCTCTATACCACATTGCTCTACATGATGATATATTTCCTCCAAAGAGCAATTCTCCAACGCAGCTTTAAGCGCAGATTTATAAGTCTGTGCTTCAACGCCAGTTGCTGCTAACACTACAAATAGTGCGGTAATGTATTTGTTCATTAATAATGTTCTTTATCGGAGAACTTTTACTCCTTTATGATGCATAATGCAGTTTAAAAGCAAAAACAATGCCACAATTACAACGGGGAATGGTATTCTTTGAAAGAAACAGCCTGTTAATCCTAAGATGATAAATATTCCCCAGAAAGTCCACCACCAGTCCTTGAGTCCTTGCTTTGTTTTCTTTATTGAAGGGATGAGGAAAACGAGGCAAAGTGGATTGAAGATAAAGATGATAAAATTCAAGTTCACGCAAGGGTGTTTAGAAAATATCATTGCAAAAAGAATCATTCCAATTATTCCAGATACAATCATCTGAAACAAATCCCATATCCACCATAGAGAGCCATTTGTATTCCACCTTAATATCAGCGCTATAGCTGCAATAATAGCAAAAATAATGGAAACCTGAATGGGGGAGATTGGAAACCCTTCTGTCCCCGTATTATAATTGTCCGCTTTTAGGAGTTGGATAGTTGTTTTTACTAAAGGCTTTCCATTATTTTTCGAATAATTGAAGAATTTTCTTAAATTATCGGGAAGGAAGTTGGCCTTTGAATGAGTATCAAATGGTTCATCCGCTTCTAGACCAAGTAACAAGTCTTCTCCAAATTGAGCCCACTTATAATTACTGTTCCATTTGTGGATACATTCCCTGTATGTATTTTCCGAACAGTACCCCTTACTTTCGGTTGTAATTTTCCTATTTATGTGATCAAGTAGCATCCTTTCAGCTCTTGTCGTGCAATTATCGTAAAAATAATTATAACGGTAAACAAGGTTTTCGGGCTTTAAGTTTTCTTTTAAAGCCATGAAAATCTTATATTTCTCTTCTTTAGTAAGTTTTAGTTTTTGTTCAATAACTCCTCGTCCTTCGTATTTATATTGTTCAAGGAATGCTCCCATTGGCTCAATGCCAACACGGTAATCCGTCAGTCCAAAGATAAAACGGAGAATAAAGTAGGGTTGGCTTGGAGAGAATAGTCCATAATTAATAGCCAGGTCGTTACCATTTTGATAGTCGTTGTATCTTATGGCGGTATGACCATAGTGAGACCAAATTTCTTTTCCAGGAGAGCAAGTGAGCAAAGATATTTCAACAGAGTCGGAATAGGTGACAGTTTGCGCGTTTGCACTCAGCTGGAAAGCTGATAGCAAAATGCTAAATACAATATATAAATAATCTTTCTTCATTTGCGTCGCAAAGGTAGTTAAAAAGAATGACATCGCAAAGAAAGCTTATTAAAAAACAAAATAGTATATACTTTTTCAAATATGTCGATTTTTTTTCATAACTTTGCGCAGTTTATTTTTGAAATTAACAAACTGATGAAAAAGATATTTGCAGCTGCTATTTTGCTGACCATCTCCCTAAATTCATTGGCGCAAAGCGGAACCAACTCTCCCTACAGCCAATTTGGTCTTGGAACACTTGCTCCTCAATCAACTGGTTTTAACAGAGGAATGAATGGATTAGCATATGGTTTTCATGAACATAATCAAATTAACCATCAAAACCCAGCTTCTTACTCATCGTTGGACTCCTTGACATTTATCTTTGATGCTGGAGTCAGTTTGCAAATGACTAACTTTGAAGAGAATAGTCATAGGAAGAATGCCAATAATGGTAATCTTGAATATGTGGTTGCTGCTTTTAGGGCTTTTAAACATGTTGGTGTTAGTTTCGGCTTAATCCCCTATAGCAACGTCGGTTATAACTATAGCAACACTGAAAATGTCAATGCTTTCCAAAACCCTTCTTCCCCCAATGCAACTTACTCAAATACTTTTTCTGGTAAAGGCGGACTTCGTCAAGTGTATCTCGGCTTTGGTTGGGAACCTTTCAAGTGCGTTTCGTTTGGTGCTAATGTTTCTTATTTCTGGGGATCTTTGAATCGTGATATTGTAAACCGTTATAGCGACAATTATATAAACACATTATCAAAGACGTATTCCGCTGATATTAAGAGTTATAAACTAGACTTTGGATTACAGTTCACCCAAAGAGTTTCCTCTAAAGATGAGATAAACTTAGGTGCGTCATATACTTTGGGGCATAAGTTGGGAGCCGACGCTACTTGTGACGTGATTTCTACAAACCAACAGACGTTAGTGTCCGATACCACACATTTTTCTACTAACAATGTGTTGAGCATTCCTCACACTTATGGTGTTGGTTTCTTACTGAATCATAATAATCGGTTGAAGATTGGATTTGACTACCAATTGCAACAATGGAAAAATATTGAAATGCCACAGTTTAAAGTCGTAAATAATGTTGCTAATTATTCTATTACAAGTGGATTATTCAATAATAGACACAAATATACTTTAGGTGGTGAATATTGTAAGGGGGAGAGGTACAGAGGTTTCTTTAATCGAATTCATTATAGGGCAGGTGTTAGCTATGCCACATCCTATTTAAAGATAAATGGTCAGGATGGACCACGTGAAATATCTGCAAGTATTGGCTTTGGAATCCCTATTGTTAATGGATATAACAATAGAAGCATTTTGAATATCAGCGGCGAATGGGTTAATCAGAATGCGAAAGGGCTTATCAAAGAAAACATGTATCGTATCAATATCGGCCTCACTTTCAACGAGCGTTGGTTCGCTAAATTTAAAGTAGAATAGCAACTTTGAGATTTTTTCGTTCATAAACTGTTATTATGAGGTTTACTCATCTTTTGTTTACCTACTTGTTATTAATATGCTTATTTCTGTCCTTTTTAGCATCATGCTCAGAAGGGTATGAGCATACAGCGCCTGCAATTCGTGACAAGGATTCTGTCCCTGTAATGGTGACTTATGGTGTTAATACGCTCATTTCTGATTCAGGGGTAATTAAATATCGCGTCGTTGCTGAAGAGTGGGAAGTTAATGAAAATAAGAATCCTTCTCGTTGGATATTCAATAAGGGAATCCTTCTTACACAATTCGATCTCACCAAACATGTTGTAGGTTATATTCAGAGTGATACGGCCGTTTATTTCGATAAAGACAGACGCTGGAAGCTCAATGGGCACGTAAGAATCTTAACTTCACAGGGTGTTGAGTTTCAAACGAACAATCTGTTTTGGGATGAACAAAATCATCTGATTTGGTCAAATACATATTCTCACCTAAAGACACCCGACAAGGAGCTTGAGGGCAACTGGTTTAAGAGTGATGAACAAATGACAAATTACGAGATTAGACAGATAAAAGGTTGGAGTATTATAGACAAAAGAGAATTTTCTTCAGGCGGAGACCAATCTGCCATACAGTCAACCTTGAATATTGATACCGTTAGGCACGATAAGCTGAAGGGGCCAGTAATTAAAAGATAAATAAAAATTGGATATTAGTTTAGTCATAGGCATTTTTTTTTCCTTGGTCTTGTCTGCATTTTTTTCAGGCATGGAAATCGCATTTGTGTCAAGCAACCGAATGCTTGCTGAGATGGATAAAGGCAAAAGAGGAATTGCTCAAAGGTGTATTCAAGTCTTTTTTCACAATCCCAACGGATTTGTTTCTACCATGTTGGTTGGTAATAACATTGTGCTTGTCTTGTATGGTATTTTATTTGCCGAACTTTTTAACAAGACTATATTCTTGGACTTTGCACCTGCTACGCAAGTATTGCTCAACACTATTTTGTCAACAATTATTGTTCTGTTCACAGGAGAGTTTCTTCCTAAAGCTTTCTTCAAGAGCAATCCCAATAAATTGCTCACGTTATTTGCCCCCACGGCTTATGCGTTTTTCATCATCCTTTGGCCTATCAGTCGATTCTCTACTTTGCTCTCACGTATCATGCTTCGATGTTTTGGTGTTAAAATCACCGAGCAGAAGAGCGACGGAACATTCACAAAAGTAGAACTGGACTACCTTGTACAAAGTTCTATTGAGAATGCTAAAGATACAGGCAAGATAGAAGAGGTGAAAATTTTTCAGAATGCTTTGGAATTTACCGATACAAAAGTAAGAGACTGCATGGTGCCGAGAACGGAGATCAATGCCGTTGATAAATCCTGTTCAATCGATGAGTTGCAACAGATGTTCATTGAAAGTGGTAACTCGAAGATAATAGTATATAATGACGATATCGATCATATAGAAGGTTATATCCATTCTTCTGAAATGTTTCGAAATCGTGATGATTGGAAATCTCATATTCGTCGAATGCCCTTTGTGCCAGAGACAATGGCTGCCCAAAAGTTGATGAAGATTTTCTTGCAGCAGAAAAAAAGCTTAGGAGTGGTTGTTGATGAATTTGGCGGTACCAGTGGTATCGTCTCATTGGAAGATATCGTCGAAGAAATATTTGGTGAGATAGAAGACGAACATGACAGTAATAAGTATATAGCAAAACAGACAGGAGAGAACGAGTATCTGCTCTCCGCACGTTTGGAGATTGATAAAATTAATAATCTTTTCGAACTTCAGTTGCCTGATAGTGATGAGTACATGACATTGGGAGGGCTCATCTTACACAATTACCAAAGTTTTCCAAAACTGAATGAAGAGATTCAAATAGGCAAGTTTAAGTTTAAAATCATCAAGAGTACAATGACAAAAATAGAATTAGTTAAGCTAAAAGTCGATTTATAAAAGATTTCTTTGTAAAAGATTATAATAATTCTCTTTTTCTTCGTATTTTTGTAGGCAATTTGCCAAAGTTAGCATTAAATAAAAATACAAAATTATAATAAAATGGCAGCATTAGGAAAAATTAGACGCAGAGGAATCACACTGATTGTAATTATCGGTTTGGGCCTTTTTGCATTTATTGCTGAAGAGGCATTCCGCTCTTGCAATGGTATTAAGGGCGAAGCCAGACAGCAAGTTGGCGAAATCTCAGGTGAGAAGGTCAATGTACAAGACTACCAAAAAATGGTTGATGAATATCAGGATGCTATAAAGTTTACCATGCAGCGTGATAATTTGTCAGAAGATGAATTGAATCAAGTGAAAGATCAGGTTTGGCAACAGTTGGTTAGCAACAAGGTGCTTCAGGCAGATGCAGAGAAAGTTGGACTTACTGTTACCGAAGATGAGTTGCAAGCAGTGTTGAATGACGGCACCAACCCGTTATTGGCTCAAACACCTTTCATTAACCAACAGACAGGTCGCTTTGATGTTAATACTTTGAAACAGTTCCTGGAGGGATATAATAAAGCGAAATCATCGAACCCTCAGCAGGCAGAGCAAATGCAAGTTGCCTATAACTATTGGATGTTTGTAGAAAAGAACCTACGTACCCAGCTTTTAGGTCAGAAATATCAAGCATTGGTGGCAAGTTGCGTGCTTTCAAACAAGGCAGAAGCCAAAATGGCATTCACAGAACAAAATGAAGAAGCTGAAATCCAGTTGGCATCATTGCCATACAGCTCAATTAAGGATGCGGATGTTACAATCTCTGATGAGGACTTGAAAGCAAAATATGAGGAATTAAAGCCTGCATTTCGTCAAACAGTTGAAACGCGAGATATTAAATATGTTGATTTCCAGATTATGGCGAGTGCCTCTGACAGAAATGCTATAGTTAAGGAAATGAAAAATCTCCAGCAACAGTTGAGCCAGGCTGCTGATCCATCACAGGTTGTAAGTAAGAGTGGTAGCGAAATTCCATATCTTGGTTTACCTGTAAGTAGTGCAGCTTATCAGGCATATCCTGACATTGCATCTAAGATTGATTCTTTGGGTGTTGGTACGACTGCCGTCACTGAAAACAAAAAGGACAACACATTGAACATCATCCGTGTGATGAATAAAGCTCAGTTGCCAGACTCTGTACAGTTCCGTCAGATTCAGATTGCTGCAGCGACATCAGAAATTGCCAAGTCAAAGGCAGACTCTATTCAGAAAGCTCTTTCTAATGGTGCAGATTTTGAAGCCATTGCTAAAAGATATGGTCAGACGGGTGAGAAAGTATGGTTTACTGGCACGCAGTATGAGCATGCCACCTCTATGAATCAGGAAAACCGTCAATTCATTAATGCAATTATGAATGGCGAAATTAACAAAGTAAGTAATATTGCCTTGTCACAAGGAAATATCATTCTCCAGGTACTTGACAAGCGTGCCTTAAAGACAAAGACAACTGCAGCTGTTATAAAGAAAGTTATTGATTTCTCTAAAGATACACGTGGCATGGCATTCAATAAGTTCTCTGAATTTGTTGCCAAGAGTACAACACTTGCGGATATAGAAAAGAATGCCTCTAAGTACGGCTACAAGGTTCAAGAACAGAAGAATATCACAACTGCAGAGCATAATGTTGTTGGTGTTCGTGGTACTCGTGATGCCTTGAAGTGGATTTTTGATGCTAAAGAAGGTGATGTTTCGCCTCTGTATGAGTGTGGTAATAATGATCACTTTATGGTAATTTCATTGACTAAGGTTCATCCACAGGGTTATAGAACATGGGATGATCCTGAAGTGAAGGAGATGCTTAAACGTGAGGTGATGAAAGACAAGAAGGCTGAAAAGCTGATTGCTAAATTGAAAGGTGTAAACAGTATTGCTGCGGCTCAGGCTAAAGGTGCGAAAGTTAGCACTGTTAACCAGATAACATTTGCTTCACCGGTATTTATCCAGGGTATGGGCGCAGTTGAGCCAGCTTTGTCTGGGGCTGTCGCTGCTACACCGGTAGGCAAGTTCTGCAAAGCACCAGTGAAAGGAAACTCTGGTGTTTATATGTTCCAGGTTACTAAGAAGGCAATGCGCGTAGGCTCTAAATATAATGAATCGGTTCAGATGCAACAGTGTGCTCAACAGAGTATGCAATATGTTGGCAACTTTATCCAAGATCTTATCTTGAAGTCAAACGTTGTTGACCACCGTTACATCTTCTTCTAATATATAATAGAAGCCTTATAAAAAATAAGATACGATTAGTAATTACTGTCGGTTCAACTTCCTCACCTTAATAGGGAGTTCAACCGACAGCATTTTTGTTACATCATCAGCATTTATGATGTAACGATGTGATTTTGAATTCTGTGGTCGGAAATATAGGTATGTTTTAGCCTATCAGATATCCATTATGCCTCAATTTAATGTTGGAGGAATCTTGAATTGGCGAGACATGATTACATGTCGAACAGTATGATACTTTTCAGCTTGAAAAATATGCTATAGTTCAGTATAACCCCACTAACATAAAATCTATCGTCATCAGGGGGTAATTTCTTGCCATAATTTTTCATTGGGTAGGGGAGCTTCTACCATTATCTTATCATGAGAAACCGGGTGCACAAACTCTATTCGTCGGGCCAAGAGTGAAATTCCCCCATCTGGATTGCTACGCCTCGCTCCATATTTCAAATCTCCTTTGATGGTACAGCCCATGTGGGCAAGTTGACACCTAATTTGATGATGACGTCCTGTCTGGAGATTAATTTCCAATAAGGTATAATGGTCTGACGATCCTAAAACTTTGTAATGTAGAATGGCTTTCTTCGAGTTTGGTACTTCGTTTTCATGGGCGTAACTCTTGTTTTGCTTTTCGTTACGAATAAGCCAATTGATTAATGTCTCCTCTTTTTTTTCTGGGGCTTTCTGAACGATTGCCCAATATGTCTTCGACACTTCACCCTTGCGAAACATATCATTCAGTCTTTTTAGTGCTTTTGATGTTTTTGCAAAAACGACTATTCCAGCGACAGGTCTGTCAAGTCTGTGCACAACCCCAAGGAAAACATTGCCTGGTTTAGCATATTTTTCCTTCAGCCAATGTTTAACAGACTCAGAAAGTGGAGTGTCCCCAGTTTTATCACCTTGCACTATCTCACCACATTCTTTGTGAACAATGATAATATGGTTATCTTCGTAAAGAGGAGTCAATTTAAATTGAATTAAATGTTAATATAAAATTAACAAAATTGTTTCCAATTAATTTTTAGGAAACAATTTTGTCAATTTATTTTAATCAAGATTACATGTTCATTCCGCCATCGACTTGAATGACTTGTCCAGAAACATAACTTGAAAGGTCTGAAGCAAGATACAGGGCCGTGTTTGCGATGTCATTTGTATTACCGCCCCGACGAAGTGGGATTTTAGAAATCCATTCTTTACGAATGTTATCAGGCAATGCTTGAGTCATTGCTGTATCAATAAATCCAGGGGCAATGGCATTGGCCCGAATACCTTTTGGCCCCATCTCTTGACCAATACTTTTTGCCAAGGCAATTAGCCCCGCTTTTGAAGCTGCGTAATTTGCTTGTCCTGAATTTCCGTGGATTCCGACAACGCTTGCCATATTGATGATGTTTCCATATCTCTGTCGCATCATGATTGGAAGGCATGAATGGATAAAATTGAAAGCGCTCTTAAGGTTGACTGCAATGACAGCATCCCATTGATCTTCGGTCATGCGCATCATAAGCCCGTCTTTGGTAATTCCTGCATTGTTTACTAAAATATCTATACTGCCAAATTCTTCCTTAACAAGTTTAACAACATCTTCCGTTTGTGCGAAGTCTGCAGCATTACTTGCATATCCCTTGCATTTTACGCCAAGCTTTTGTATTTCTTCCTCGGTCTCTTTTCCGTTATCATCAATGACCAGGTCAGTGAATGCTATGTTTGCACCCTCTTCTGCAAATTTCAATGCAATTGCTTTCCCAATTCCTCTTGCAGCTCCTGTAATAAGGGCTGTTTTTCCTGTTAATAATCCCATTTGTTATTTATTCTTTAATTTATTAATGATTGTATATGTTGTGGTTAATGGATGAATCCTCTGGAATCTGTTTAACTCCTTTATTTCCCAAGGCTCCATAGACGACTTTAGCAACTAATGGGCGGCTTGTTTCTTCTGTTAAGCCATGTCCCAATCGGCCATAAATGAAAGGTACTTCCAAGCCTTTGATACAATAGTGGGTTATGTCTGCTACCAGTTTAACATTGTCTATATCGAAATCGCCGTCTGCCTTGGCTTCTGTATATACTTTTTGAAAAAGTTCTATTTCATCTTCATCAAAGTTTTTTCTGACCTTCTCAACCATCCAGATATTCCGGAAAAACTCTGCCCGTAAATTACCATTGCGCATGACAGTTTCCTTTATCATGCTCAGGTGTGTATAGATGAGCTCTATGATTTTATCATGAGGGGGTATCTTTTTGGCTGCAACTTCGTCGAGCTTGTCTGACAATCTTTCAAGTTCGGCTTCTATTACAGCATAATAGACGTCGTCTTTACTTTTAAAATAGGTATAAAGAGTGCGACGGCCTTTACCAGATGCTTTGGCAATATCATTCATTGTGGTATTTGCAATACCGTTCTTGGCAAATAATTGCCTGGCAACATCTACTAATTTTTGTCTTGTTTTTGAAATAGACATCTTTTTTATCCTTAAGTTAGGACTATTTGCACAATACAAATAGTATGTGCAAAAGTAGAAAAAAAATATTAATTGACAAATTATTTAATAAAAAACTTCGATTCATTGGATTTAGCTTATTACAATGAGTGATGGTGTATTTTTAAAACGCATACTGATCTTTGCCATTAACGTAATTTATATACATCGTATTTTAAAACTATGTTTGGTTGATTTAGTTAATTCAATTTTCGAAACTCGTTCAAATGTCAATTCAATTTGAGTTGAAAAAATGTCATCTTTATGCATGAATTTCTAATGGCTATTTTTTGTAATTCAGGCTAATAAAAATAAACAAGGCTGCCCTAAAAGAATGTAACTGCAATCTCCTGATAATTAACATGATAGTTCTCATGGCACGAAAGGTCATCTTTTAATCAATCATTTGACACCTATTACCGTTCAAAAGGTCACCTTTTGCAGAGCTGTAGTTGAAAAACGATCGATAGGAGAGTGCCTTCTGTTCTTTTTGGCCGATTTTAATTAGTCTGAGAAATGTATATTTATTAAAACAATAGATTTCTAAAGTATGCGAATATAATTGTAAGACATGCCAATACACGAAGAATACAGCTAAATTTAATGAGTGAAAAATATGCATAACGAATTTTTTTCAAAATGAAATTTGGTTAATTGAGAAAAAAGTAGTACCTTTGCACTCGCATTCAAGAAGGTGATATATTCACAATGATTGCAAAATGGTAAATATCGCGGAGTGGAGCAGTTGGTAGCTCGCCAGGCTCATAACCTGGAGGTCGCATGTTCGAGTCCTGCCTCCGCAACAGTTAAGGTGTAGAATTATCTACACCTTATTTTTTGTTTTTAACCTAAAATTGATTATTAGACTATAAACTTACAATTAGCTGATGACAATATGGTTTGCTGATTAATTTTATTGCTTGTTGCCAGTTTTTCTGCTGTTCTCACTTGCTTAAGTCTGCTACGTCGGAAACGTACGACGAACAAGTTTCTCGACTATCAGAGAAAAATAGTACAGGGGGAAAACGACCGGTTTGAGTTTAATAATTGAAGTGCCGACAAGATCAATATGAAATTTTTATTTATTATGTTAAGAGCTATATAAATTAACAAAGGCAACCCAAGAGAGTTATCTTTGCTTTATTGCTGTTATTTTACAGGAATTTCTTTATTCACATTCTTACTTCCAATTAAGGCATAATATAATAAATATACCAAGCCCAAGAGAGGAATTATATAAGAGAACAGGTACGAAACATGGTCAGCAATATAATTTTGGACGAGTGGAAGGATTCCCCCACCAACGACCATCACCATAAAAATACCAGATGCTTGAGCATTGTATTTGCCTAATCCCTCGGTGGCAAGATTAAAGATACTTGCCCACATGATAGATGTGCATAATCCACAAAGCACAAAAAAGCAAGCTGCGATTGGGACATTGACAGTTTTAAAAGCATTATCGGCATATACGGGCATATCTATCATTGTTGATTTGCCGAATACCATTCCAAAGATAAGAAAAACAATGGCAGTTGCTGCAGTACAAGTCAACATCGTTTTACTTGAAATTTTGTTGGCAATGAATCCAGCAATAAATCTGCCTATCAGCATAAGTAACCAATAGGTTGTGGCAACTGCCGTTGCAATGACAAAGGCTTTGCCTGCAATGTCACCACCTTTTGCAGATTGGTCACTCAAATAATTTGTTAAAGTTCCTGGAATACCGACTTCAATACCAACATAAAAGAAAATAGCTATTACGCCTAACTTGCAATGACGGAAATCCAATGCACTATGCTCGAATACTGTGTTGATATTTGCTTTACCGTATTCAGGATCGTTGATGGGCACAAAAAACAGTATAATAAATGTCAAAACAAAAACTCCCATCGCCATGTAGAGTATGGGATTTACTTGGCTAAATGTCGTGAGCGGAGTTCCAACTGAATCAATTCCATTCTTAATGGTTTCAGCTGTAACTATATTACCAACAATGGCTCCCACCAACATTGGAGTTAAAGATCCGGATAGCGAGTTAAGAGTTCCGCCAATGAGATTCAGTTGGTTACCCCGATTACCGCCACCACCAATCAGGTTGAGCATCGGATTAACCACTGTGTTGAGGATACAGACGCAAAAACCAGATACAAAGGCTCCTAGAAGATAGATGGTAAAGGCTAACGTTGCGCCTCCTTCACTCAAGGTGCCTGAAACAAATTGGACAATCACTCCGATTAAACCTAATGCTATACCTGTGAGAGCAGTTTTCTTATATCCTATTCTGATTAATAGTTTACCAGCAGGAATACCCATGAATAGATAAGCAAGGAAATTTGCGAAATTTCCTAACATACCGATAAAATTTGAACCAGCAAATTCTCCTTTCCAAATAACCCCAATTGGAGCTGCAAGGTTAGTAACGAATGAAATCATTGCGTAAAGGAACATCATTGTTATGATGGCAATGATACTTCTATTTTGTTTAGTATTGCTCATTGTTCTAAATTTTAGTTGATATTATCTACTTTTGTTAACTATTAATAATTAAATGAGGATAATTATAAACACAGAATAATGATGTATCCACAAGTCTGTGTATAATTTTCATTCACAGATAAACTGATATACTTAAATAAAGAAATAAAAGGATTTTTTCATTATCATTCTTTGACCAGACGGCTATCCTAAAAGTGCGATATCCTTATTGCGAATCTTTGTCTATAAACCCATGTGCTTTTAATAAGCACAAACTGAGCATCCTCTTAACCTCATTTATTAGTTATCGTCCATAAATTTATTTGCAAAGTAAAGAAAAATAAATGATAAATGCAAAGAGATGTAATGAAATGCGTTAAGCATCCTCGTTAAAAACAATTAAAAATAATTGCACCTAAAGATTAATTACATTGCAGTAAATTCAAAAAATCAGCCACAATATAGCTCGAACCACCCACAAATACGAAATCTTCTTTATTGGCATCGTCTAAAGCTTTGTTGTATGCCTCACCCACATTTGTAAAACATTCGCCATGAAGTCCGAATTTTTTACCAGTAGCAGCAACTTTATCAACATGATAAGCCCGTTTCGTACTTGGCTGTGTCCAGTAATATTCACCATCTTTTGGTAATAGAGCCATTACTCCTTCTATATCCTTATCATCTACCATCCCAAAAACTATGCGGAGATTCTTGCACTTCTGTCTTCTGATTTGTTGCGATAAACACATCCAACCAGCCTCGTTGTGTCCTGTGTCACATATCACCATGGGGTTTGTTTGAATTTTCTGCCATCTGCCCAATAACCCTGTAGATTCACATACGTTGGAAAAGCCTTTAACTATACTTTCTATATTTTTGATAATATGAGAGTTATGCAGATGTGATAAAGCGGTTAAGATGGTGTTGGTATTCTTTATCTGATAGAGTCCACCTAATTCCCCTTGTAGTTCTCCGAACAAGCGAGTTTTATAATAAAGTCCACCATCGGATGACATAGAAGCCGAAAGAACCATTGGGATATCTTCAGCAAAGATAATCAGAGACTCCATTTCTTGTGCTTTAGCTTCAAACACTATGCGGGTTTCGTCGTTGGCCTCACCAATAATGACAGGAGTTCCTTGTTTTATTATGCCAGCCTTTTCAAATGCAATTTTAGGTAATGTGTCTCCCAAGAACTGCGTATGGTCAAGTGATATATTTGTGATAATCGAAAGTAGCGGATGTATGATGTTAGTACAGTCAAGGCGTCCTCCTAATCCAACTTCGATTATAGCGAAATCAACCTTTTGCTCTGCGAAGTATTTGAATGCCATGGCTGTGGTAAGTTCAAAGAAGGATGGATGTAATGGCTCAAAAAAATCCTTATGCTCTTCAACGAAGTCTATGACATATTGTTCTGGGACCATTTCTCCATTTATTCTGATACGCTCGCGAAAATCTACCAGATGAGGACTTGTGTATAATCCCACCTTATACCCATCAGCTTGGAGAATGGCTGCTAATGTGTGAGAACATGACCCTTTACCGTTAGTCCCACCAATATGGATGGAACGGAAATTTGTATGAGGATGACCGAAATACTCGTCCAATGCGTATGTATTGTCTAATCCTTCCTTATAAGCAGAAGCACCTATATGCTCAAAAACTGGAGTGCTGTTGAATAGATACTCGGTTGTCTCTTGATAGTTCACGGCTAATCACTAACTGAATAATTTCTTAAAATTATCAAAAATTGCACGTTTGGTAACGCTGTCCCCTTTAAAATTATCACTCTTGCTAAACTCTTCTATAGCTTCCTTTTCAGATTTTGAGAGTTCTTTGGGCACATAGATACTAATTTGCACGATGAGATCACCCGTGCCATTACCGTATCCTTGAACAGCTGGCAAGCCTTTACCACGCAAGCGGAGTGTCTTTCCCGGCTGTGTTCCAGGCTCAATCTTGATTTTCACATTTGTACCGTCAATTGTCGGAATATCAACTTGTCCGCCTAAGACCGCTGTGGGAAAATCAAGCAAGAGGTTGTAGATAACGTTCTGTCCGTCACGAATGAAAGTGTCGTTGTCTTCTTCCTCAATATATACTTGGATATTACCTGTTATACCATTGCGTTTACCAGCATTACCCTTACCTGGAACATTGACAACCATCCCCTCGGCAACTCCCGCTGGGATGTTAATTTCAACTACTTCCTCTCCCTTTACGACACCATCACCATGACAATGGCTGCATTTATTTTTAATTACTTTACCTTCGCCACCACATACATGACAAGTCGTCTGAGTCTGCATCATACCGAAAATACTTTGCTGAGTGCGAATCTCAACACCGCTACCATGACAATTTGGACATGTTTCGGAACTACTTCCTCTTTCAGCTCCTGTGCCATGACAATGGTTACATACTACATCCTTCCGCACTTTGAATTTCTTCGTCACACCAGTAGCTACCTCTTGAAGAGACAGCTTAACTTTTAAGCGAAGATCGGCTCCACGGTACCTGGGTGCCTGTCGTGAACCACCACCGAAACCTCCAAATCCAGCTCCGCCACCAAACACATCGCCGAACATGGAAAAAATATCATCCATGGAAAATCCAGCTCCGTCTCCGAATCCTCCAAATCCTCCACCAGGACCATCAAATCCGAACTGATCATATTGTTGGCGTTTTTGAGCATCATTAAGCACACTGTATGCCTCCGCTGCCTCTTTGAATTTCTCCTCAGCCTTTGGATCATCTGGGTTTCTGTCCGGATGGTATTTAATGGCTATTTTTCTATAAGCCTTTTTTATCTCGTCTTCCGAAGCATTCTTGTCAACGCCAAGTACTTCGTAGTAGTCTCTTTTTGCCATTATTGTCTATTTGTTGGAATCATTATGGAATTTATAGGAATAAGCGAAAAAGCCATTTATTGATAAATCGCTATAAACTCTTAAATTTCCTCAGACTCTTTGATATTATTGTCCTACTGCAACCTTTGCGTGGCGGATAACCTTATCATTGAGAGTGTAGCCTGTTTGTACGCAATCGATAATCTTACCTTTCTTTTCGTCTCCCATTCCTGGTACCATTGCAATTGCTTCATGATAATCAACGTTGAAATCTGCATCTTGAGTTTCAATCTTACTTACTCCAAGCCCTTCTAAAGTCTTGATAAACTTTTTGAAGATGAGCTCAAATCCCTCCTTAATAGCACCAGCATCTTCCGTTTTGTCAGCAATAGCCCGCTCAAAATCGTCAAGAATCGGCAGAACGGCCGTGATGGTTTTCTCGCTGCCATTGAGTATTAATTCAGCTTTTTCCTTCAGGGTGCGTTTTTTATAATTCTCGAATTCAGCATAGAGACGAATGTACTTGTCTTTCCATTCCTCGACACTTTCCTGAGTTTCATTCTCATCGGTATCTCCTTCGCTTTCTTCAGGATTCTCTTCCGACAGATCTTGTGTTTCAGAAGTGTTCTCATCTGTATTTTCTACTTGAGAATCTCCCTCATTTAAAGTTTCTTCTTTGTTTATTAAGTCTTCTGTTTTTATTTTTTTATTTTTCTTACTCATGATAGGAATTTGTTGTTAATCTATCCAAGTTGTAGCAAATGATATGCCAAAAACTGGTATTAGCTCATAACGAAAATCAAGAATACATTTTCAATCTCTGCTCCTTGATTTTCTCGTCATGAATATATTCGTCGTAACTCATCAGCTTGTCAATTGTGCCCTTCGGAGTTAGTTCAATGATACGGTTTGCTACAGTTCCGATGAATTCGTGGTCGTGAGAGCTGAACAGAATGTTTCCTTTGAAGCTAACAAGGTTATTGTTGAAGGCCTGAATGCTTTCAAGATCAAGATGATTGGTTGGGGTGTCAAGAATCAAGCAATTGGCATTTTGAAGCTGCATACGTGCAATCATGCAACGCATTTTCTCACCACCTGAGAGAACGTTCACTTTCTTTTCAACTTCTTCTTGCTTGAAAAGCATTCGTCCCAAAAATCCCTTCATGGCCACTTCGTTACCTGGGCCGTATTGTGAAAGCCAATCAACAAGGTTCAACTCACTGTTGAAATATTCTGTGTTATCCAGTGGCAGATAGGCAGTTGTGATGGTAATACCCCAATTAAATTTTCCACCGTCTGCTTCACGTTCGCCATTGATAATCTTAAAGAGTGTCGTCATTGCTTTTGGATTTCTGGACAGAAAAACGACTTTCTGTTCTTTCTCCACATTAAAATTAACATGGTCGAACAAGACTGAACCATCTGCATCCAATGCTTTAAGTTCTTCCACTTCGAGAATCTGGTTGCCAGGCTCTCTTTCCATTTGGAAGATAATACCAGGATATTTACGGCTGGAAGGACGGATTTCCTCAACATTCAACTTCTCAAGCATTTTCTTACGTGAAGTTGTTTGCTTGCTCTTTGCCACATTGGCAGAGAATCGGCGGATAAATTCTTCTAATTGTTGTTTCTTCTCCTCTGCTTTCATTTTTTGGTTTTGCGCCTGACGGAGTGCTAATTGGGAGCTTTCGTACCAGAACGAATAGTTTCCTGCAAAGACAGTAACCTTGCCAAAGTCAATATCAATTGTTTGCGTACTCACAGAATCAAGGAAGTGACGGTCGTGAGATACTACAAGTACGGTCTGCGTTTCCTCAATTTCCCCTAAATATTCCTCAAGCCATTCTACGGTTTCGAGGTCAAGGTCGTTGGTAGGCTCATCGAGTAGTAGGTTTTCTGGTTTTCCGAAAAGGGCCTTGGCCAGCATGACACGAACCTTCTCGGTATTCGAGAGTTCACCCACCAATTTCTGATGCTGTTCCTCTTTGACCCCAAGATTTTGCAGCAACTGAGCAGCTTCGCTTTCTGCTTCCCAGCCGTTCATTTCTGCAAACTTAAGTTCCAAGTCCGCAGCACGGTTTCCGTCCTCCTCGGTCATTTCATCTTTCCCGTAGAGCTCTTCGCGCTCTTTCATATTTTTCCATAGAGGCTCGTGTCCCATGAGCACTGTATCCATCACTGTGAATTCGTCGTACTTGAAGTGGTCCTGCTCCAATACGGATAGACGCTCCCCGGGGCCTAATTCAATCGTACCCTTGTTTGGTTCTAAATCGCCAGAGATAGCTCGGAGCAATGTCGATTTACCTGCTCCGTTGGCGCCAATGACACCATAGATGTTACCTGGAGTAAATTTTATGTTAACGTCCTTATACAGAACCCTTTTGCCGAATTGTACGGCGATGTTTGAGAGTGTAATCATTATTTGTTTATAAACCTATTTATTTTCTGGGTGCAAAGGTACAATAATAATGTGAAATTAGCAAGTAGGTTAGAAAATCAATAATCAACGAAACATCAACAATAAATTTTAATATGGTGAATTAATAATAAAATGTAGCGTCTGCAAATATATGGGCTTGCTAAATGAGATACAACTTTTTTATTTGTGTAAAGATTTATTACCTAAAAACGTACGTATTAAGTTCACAATTTAGAGAATTTAAGATGCGAGTACTCGTATAATATAGCCGAATTTTAATGTTTTTGTTCGCTAAATCAATCACCTGTTTGCGATAGTTGAGCTTTCTGAAATTATTCGATAAGTTTTTATCATCCAATTAGTGAGTTTTCAGCAGATAATAGATGACCTATTGATGACAATATTACGGATGCTTTTGTCTTTTCTTCTATTGTTATTTTCCAACAGTGCTATTAAGCTGCTGACTGGCAACACTTTGTAAAAATTTATATAATTAGCATATTTGCAGACAGAATTAAACTTATCTGTTTTAATGGCCTGAATTTGAATGCTTTTGTAAAGAAATATTATCATTGTTCCTGATGAATGGAATGAATAAATTAGTATGATGCTCTTGAGGAAAGTTGATTATTTAATGATTTTAACATTCATGTGAAATAGAAACCCTTTTGTTTTCATGGTTTTGGTTTTAAAACATTGTACCTTTGCAGTTATGATAAAAAAGCAAAACCCATTCTTTCGCAAAGCACGGTACGAACAAATGGAAGTCCGCGAGGAAGCTCCTTTGCTGGAGTGGCTGCTTGCAAACTTGAGTCAAAGCAAGTCAAAGACCAAGGCAACCTTACATAATCATGGCGTAAAGGTGAATAGGCGTTTGGTGACAAAATTCGACTATATGCTCAAGCCAGGAGATCATGTTTCTATTAGTACAAGCAAGAAAAATGATACGTTTCAAAGCAAACATGTCAAGTTGGTCTATGAGGACCGCTACTTGGTTGTCGTAGAGAAAAATAACGGAATATTGTCAATGGCCGCTGGACATATGTCTCTTAATGTTAAAAAGGTACTGGATGATTATTTCCACAAATCTCATCAGAAATGTACGGCACATGTCGTTCATCGTCTTGACCGCGATACATCTGGCTTAATGATTTACGCAAAGAGCATGGAGGTTGAGCAACTTCTTGAGCACGACTGGCATAATATTGTGTACGATCGTAGATATATTGCTGTGTTGAGTGGGCAGATGGAGGATAATGAGGGAGTTATTGCCAATTGGCTGAAAGACAACAAGGCTTATGTCACCTATAGTTCACCAGTTGACAATGGAGGTAAATATGCAGTCTCACATTTTCATGTGTTGGATCGTTCTGCCAACTACTCTCTTGTAGAATTTAAATTGGAAACTGGCCGAAAAAATCAAATCCGTGTTCATGCTGCCGATATGAACCATCCTGTTTGTGGTGACATTAAATATGGAAACGGCGATGACCCTATCCATAGACTGGCACTTCATGCTTATGTGCTCTGTTTCTATCACCCCTTGACGCATCAGCCGATGGAGTTTTCAACTTCAATTCCTATAAGTTTCAGGAAAGTATTTGCTAAAAGATAAATTATATGGCTAATTTAGAATATTACCTTGCTATCATTGCAGTTGTTGTAATTGGTGTTTTCCTCATCAAAGAGGTAGCAGGCTGTATTTTCAAGGCAGCAATTACACTTGTTGCGCTTGTTGTAGTTCTCTACCTTCTTAGAGTTTTAGGCCATATTTAATGACGTGATAAATAAGAGACAAATAATATTGATTATCAGGTGCATAATTCATAATGACTTTAGTTTCTGTTTAATTTTATAAAATAAAGTTGGATAAACTTGACTTCTGTCAGAATTTCAAAGCTACTCAATAAAAATAAATAATAATGACAAACGAAGAATTAATGCGGAGGGCTATTGAGCTCTCAGAGAATAGTGTTAAAAGTGGTGGCGGTCCCTTTGGTGCGGTCATTGCTCGTGATGGTGAAATTATAGCCGAAGGTAGCAACAATGTCACAATCGACATGGATCCTACGGCCCATGCTGAGGTCTCTACCATTCGGAAAGCTTGCAAGAAATTAGGAACTTTCGACTTGAGTGGTTGTGTTATTTATACTTCATGCGAGCCTTGCCCGATGTGTTTCGGTGCTATTTATTGGGCACATCTCGAAAAGATATATTATGCAAACGACCGTAAGGATGCAGGAAAGATTGGTTTTGATGATGATTTTATATATGAAGAGATTGCGGTAAAGCCTCAATATCGCAAAAAGCCATCTGAAATTCTCCTTCGTAATGAGGCTATTAATGCTTTCAGAATGTGGGAGAAGAAAGAAGATAAGACAGAATATTAAATAGTCAGTGAGAATCATTCTGCCTGTGATATGACCTATCAGCTCATTCCACAGGCAGTTTTTTTATTTTTGAGGGAAAAGCCTTTCGAACTCCGCCCGTAATTTAGATTCATCGTCTATTGTTTCACGAATCGAATCTAAGTTTTTAGCATTGGGAGAATTGGGAATCCAAAGTCGCATATACCCCGTTCGACTATATTTTGTTTTCATGTGCTCTAAGAATCGTATCCATTGTTCTTCTTTTCCCTTTTCAGGGTAATTCTCTATTCCGAACTCAATGGCACGAGTGAAAACGATTTCTGGGGTAAGATCTCTGTCAGCTTCTGCAACAATCTTACCATAAATGCTTCGGGGGACACGAGAGCTGCTGGCACGATGGTCTTCAACAGCTTCTTTCATTATGCGGATTTGTTCGGGTGAGAACCACTTCCTCAACCGTGCATCGTTCAATAGTATCTTCCCACTTGTTAGATGATGAATGGCCCGTGGCCCTTCCATTCCAAGGTCATGGTAAGCTGCAATAACATAGACCATATTGCAGTCAGCGCCCGTAACTGGCACCAAGTCAAGTGAGTTTTTTATAACTCTCTGTGCATGTATAAGTCCGTGTGATTTGCCAAATGCATTGTACCGAGGGAGGATTTGCTGTTCAACAAACTCCATTATTTCCAAATTGACATCTTTTGCCATACAGATTTTAGATTGCTAAAAATAATATTCCTATCGTGGAGAGAACGCCAAAGACGAACATGTTTCGTGCAGTTTGTCCAAGGATTTTGTTAAGTTCCTTTCCTTGTTTAATTCTTATCATCTGTTTATAAGTACACAAGTGGAACAAAAAATATGTTAGCAAGAGCCCCATAGCAATGAAGCTTAGTGGACTTCTATCAAGAAGATAGGCTATTACCATAAGAAAGGTTCCTATTAAACCTAACAACAGATAAAGGCGTTCGGCATTCTGCTCACCTATTCTTACTACAAGTGTCATTTTCTCATCTCGTTTGTCGTTAACTCGGTCGCGGTAATTATTTACAACAAGCAATGTGTCTATTACCAATCCACAAGCTATTGAGGCTATAATTACTTGCATCGTGACAGTTTGAAAGTGTTCGGGTAGGGATAAATAATAACTCATACAAACAGGAATAATGCCAAAAAAGATGAGAACGAGCAAGTCGCCTAATCCCCAATAAGATAAGGTTGTTGTATAGAGAAAACAGAAAATAACGCATACTAATCCTATAATTATCATTTCTAATCCACCATAGATTATGAGTGGCAATCCCAAAATTGCAGCAGTAATTGTTGTAATGATAAGTCCTCGGCGCATCGCTGGGAGAGTTATCCAGCCTTCAGAACATGCACGTTTCGGCCCAAGTCTTGTCTCTTTGTCATCGTTTCCTTTAATACAGTCAAAATAGTCGTTAATAAAGTTTGCGTCAATCTGCATTACAAATGCAAAGAAAAAACAAAAAATTGCTGGAATTACTTGAAAGTTTTCCCATCCCACATCCTTAGCTGCTAATGAAACTCCGATCATTACAGGCACTGCAGCTCCAGTAAGTGTTTTTGGACGTGCGGCAAGTACCCATGCTCTAAAAGAATTTGTCTCAATGTCAGATTTCATCAATGATAAAAATGATTAGTCTTTATGTATTCGCTATTAATTTAATTAAAGAAGTTCCAGCTTACTCCGAATCTAAATATGCGTTCATTAAGTGGATAGTGGGGAGTGAAGAAGTAGTTTCCTCCATTACTGCTATTCACGTGCGAAATCATTACGAAGAAACGAGTGTGTTGCAATTGGAAGTTTGCATATGCATTAAGAACCGGATAACCACCTATTTTTGTTTGGCTTTCGGTGTTTTCTTGAATACCAAATGAGCCAACTCCTGGAATATATTCGGGCGCATTGTACTTTGTGAAGTAACGCATATCAATCCCTAAATCACACTTTAAGACCTTGGCAATTGTAAAACGGGTAAATAAATTGGAATAAATGTTCAGAGTTGGGGTAGGTAGAACTGCATCATCACTCGATTTCTGTAGAGTGATAACATTTTGCCAATTAAAAATTCCCAGCCTGAAGTTTTGAAGGAGTTGGAGAGTAAGCAAGCTGATTGCTCCACTGTGCTGCCTTACATTTACATCATTTGCTTCAATAAGGAAATTATCACCATTCGTTACCCTGTTGTTTTGCAGTCCAAAATAAGTATAATTTTTTATGAGGTCATATCCAACACGAAGCCTTGTATTGGTTTTCTTCAAAGAAAATTCGCCTATGATTCGTGAGTGAATAAGTTGATTCAGGTTGTTGTCCCACCAATAATGGCGAGAACGGAATGTGTTCATGTAGAATGAAGGAGCAGACCGATGGAAAAATGCTGTAGCAGCCAGTTGAACAGTGTCTCCGAATAAAGGAAAATTTAAATCGGTATGTCCGTCAACATGCAATTGTCCTGACCTCTCACCAGCTACCCAAGCTTCTGCACTCACATCATAATGTAGAGTCTTTCCTTCGGTCTTAATTAATTGTCCTCCAACAGATACATCATGTTGATTCCACTTCTCAAACCCCGAAAATGTTGCAACTGTTGAACCTGTGGCAGCCAATATACTTGGCAACTCGTAATGGCGCAACTCGTATGACACAAAAGCCTTAACTCCGGCTTTAGCCCATTTGTTGAAGCCTTCGAGGAGAGCTATTGCAAATGTGTTTTTAAGAGTCCAATGTTTGGTTACATCGTAGATGGAATCACCCGAATTTATCTGTTGCCTATAATAATCATTTAAATAGTATTTGTCTGGTGTCTGATATGCTTGGTATATTCGGCGATAATTACTAAAGCGTGCTGTATGAATAAAACTCGTTACAGGTACGTATTCATCTTTCATCCATTGGTTGGCATCACCCTTATTCTCAGGGGATTTGAGTGCTTTAGAAGTCTGAACAGAATCTTGGCTACTGGTGTTGTCATTCTTTTGATTGCTGATAGGGGGGGCGTCTGAAGAAGGAGCCTCTCCCATAATCTTTGCATCATCAGGTCGTCCTACTGTTTTTTTGTTCTTATCGTATTCTTTCTCGTTGAACTCCTCACCGCTTCGTTCTGATTCCCGTCTTGCTTTTTGTTTTGCCTCTTCAGCTTTTTGTGCTTCCTTGGATTTAATCGCGAACTTTTTGGCGTTGATTTCGTCTTCAGTCATAGGAACTTTTCTATAGAATCCAAGACTATATCGGTGGTTAAAAAATACGTGCTGATTATCATTTCTGTTCCAGTTTTTTGAAAGAACTGTCGGAATCTCATTCGTTCCATACGAATCTTTGAATGACTCAGGATGAGTGATATATGCATCGTTTGTTATTCCACCACCTTCTGCTACTTTTTGATGATTGAGCGAAAAGGCAAGATGGGCCTTATATTTCTCACCCGTATAGCTTCCCCATATAGAATAATGTATGTGAGAGGTACTCTGATTAGTATAATATCCTCGTCCATAGAGATAGTCAAACTTAAAACCAAACCCCCATCTTTTTCCTGCATTAATGGCAAATAATGCTTTGAAATGGTCCTCGCCGTTTGTTCGGTTCCCAGCTCCATTATATGAGAGATTAGTTATAGGAGAAAGGGTTGATGTATAACGAAAATTCGCTTGATCAACAATAACTTGATCATAAGGATTGAGAAATAGAAATTCTAGTGGATTTTTCCGATCAATAAAAATGCGGTTCTGACGTGGAGATCCAAGATTGCCCAGTGAATTGTACTCACCTCGTAGTCCTGTATTGAATATGGTGTTCATATACATTTCAGAAAGAGTGTCAGGAGTAACATACTTTCTGTCGCCGAAACGCTCATCGATAGTCCACACCTTCAAACCACGAGGAATTTCCTTATGCTGACTTTGGATAGAGTCAGACCTGCTTAACTGTCGGTTGTTACCATAACCATTTGCACTGAAAGTGTCATCATTGGTTATTTCATTATTGTTCTGCGCTTTGATGGTTAAGAAAACCATCAGTGTTACAATTACAAAGAAATATCTCTTCATTAACGGAATATACGGAGTATAACTTCTATAAATTTAAATACCATTGAGACAAGAACAATGATTGTTCCCGTATTCTGGTATTCAGGAATAAGGTAAAAAATAATTCCAACAATTGCCCCCAGCATAAATATCGAATTGAGCCATTGACGTATACCTAAGAAACGATCCTGTTCCTTTTGAGGCCGTAATCTATGGTTAGGGCGACGAATTGTGCTATCTTGTCTTTCTTCGGTCATTATTTTATTTTAAAGCAGTTGCAAATCCTTCAAAGATTTCATTTTTACGATCTATTGTTGTTCTGCGGAATTTACCCGCAATAGGTAAAAGACGAGTACGTTTCTTGTTGACAGCATATTTGTCAGTTATCATTTCTTCAGCTTTATAGTTAGTCACAGAACCCGAAACTTCATAAGCATAATTCAATCGGTTCATAATTAGTTCTGCTTGCCCATCAGAACAAGAGACCTGTAAGATATAAGTAAATTTGGCTCTATCAACTGAAAAGAAATTTGATGAGAAAATTAAATATTCTTTCATCGATGCAACGATTCCATGCCTTTTGGGATTAACTAATGAGATCTGACTTCCTTCCAACTGATTCTTTCCTTGCGTAATTTTTGTCAAATATTCAAAAGCCTTGCCATACAGTTCTTTGGCACTTTTACCTGGCGCATCAAATTTTTGTGACCAGATAACTTCATTATTCACAAACGGGACTATACCTTCCTGCAAATAATATGTCTTATTGTTTACTTCGTTATTAGGAACAGTAGTTGTCCTATCCACAACATTGTTTTTAGTTGGAACTGACCAGGTATTAGGAGTAGGGGCTATAGTCTCTTCCTCTGATGACTCAACAATATTCTTTTCTTGAGAGTTCTTAAGGCTTTTTACTGATTCTTGTTTCAACCGAGCTGCCTCGGTATTGAGTCGATCAGCTTCGGCTTTTGTTTCTTCTATTTTCTTTTTAATAGCTAACGTTTTGTTCTTAGTTTCTTCTTGCTGCGTTTCTTTTGTTTTTGCCTTGGCATTGAGTCGGGCTTTGACAACATTTTCTTGTGCCTGTTTTAATTCTGCTTGTGCTTTTGCAAGCTGAAGTTGAGCTTGCTCAAGTTGTTGCTCCGGGGTTAATGTACTCTGGGCAGACATAACCATAGGAAGGCACACCATTAATGTAATCAATATCGTTCTCATAAATAAATTAAGACTTCTTTATTTCGAGCAAAGGTATGAAAAAATAGTTTATTGTTAAACCGTTATAAGGATTTTAACTTTTTAACTTTAACTTTTAACTATTTCTGTTCTAGTTCTTTCTGCAATCGTATAATCTCATCACGGTACTGCGCTGCCTGTAAGAAGTCTAGATCTTTCGCAGCTTGTTTCATTAAGGCTGTTGTATTTTGAATACTTCGTTCCAACTGTTCGCGCGACATTTGCAAAATGATAGGGTCGGCAGCAAAAGTCGCATCTTGAGGTGGCTCGATGTAGGCAACTTGTGCTTTTTTACCTGCTGTGCTTTGAGATGTTTGATTACCATTGGGCATTGGAAGTGTACCTTTAATAGCGCGGACAATTTTTGTTGGTGTTATATTGTGTGCAGCATTGTATTTCAATTGTTTCTCACGTCGGCGCGCAGTCTCATTAATTGTCTTTTGCATGCTTTCCGTGATAGTATCAGCATACATAATAACTTTTCCATTGACATTTCTTGCTGCCCGTCCAGCAGTCTGTGTTAAACTCCGATGGCTTCTCAAAAAACCTTCTTTGTCAGCATCAAGAATTGCAACTAATGAAACTTCAGGCAAATCGAGTCCTTCACGTAGAAGATTTACTCCAACCAAAACATCATAAACTCCTGTTCTTAAATCATTAATGATTTTAATTCTATCCAAACTTGCAACATCGCTATGAATATATGCGGTGCGGATATCGTGATTAAGTAAATATTCTGTTAATTCCTCTGCCATCCGTTTGGTTAGAGTAGTGATGAGCACCCTTTCATCTTTACTACTTCTTAAGATAATTTCTTCCAGAAGATTGTCTATCTGATTTTCTGAAGGCCGGATTTCTATCTCAGGATCAAGAAGTCCCGTCGGGCGAATCAATTGCTCAACCACAACCCCTTCAGCTTCTTGCAACTCAAAGTTAGCAGGTGTAGCAGAAACGTATATAATTTGGTTGATAAGGCTGTGGAATTCCTCAAATTTTAACGGGCGATTGTCAAAAGCTGCTGGTAAACGGAAACCAAATTCTACAAGATTTTTCTTGCGTGCTCTGTCCCCACCATACATTGCAGAGATTTGAGGAACACTGACATGGCTCTCATCGATGATTATAAGATTGTTTTTTGGAAAGAAATCGAGTAAACAGTAAGGTCTCTGTCCTGCTTCGCGCTTATCAAAATAACGAGAATAATTCTCAATTCCAGAACAATGCCCCAGTTCTTTTATCATCTCTAAGTCATATTCTACGCGCTCTTTAATTCTCTGGGCCTTAATGTTATCTCCAATTTCGTTAAAGAAATTAATCTGCATTGTCAAATCGTCCTGAATCATTTGAATAGCAGCCTCAGTCTGTTCTTTTGAAGTAACGAAAAGGTTTGCTGGATATATCTCATAAGCTTCGAATGATGCAAGTCGATGATAAGTGATGGAGTCCACCTCTTCAATCTCATCAATTTCATCATCCCACCAGGTGATACGGAGGACATTATCGCTATACGCCATAGCAACATCAACCGTATCTCCTTTAACCCTGAAATTTCCTCGTTGCAAATCTATATCATTTCTGACATAAAGTGCATTAACGAGACGTCTTAAAAATTCGTTTCGCTCAAGTATTAATCCCTTCTTGATTTTTATGACACTATCTTTCATTGCAACTGGTCCGCCCATACCATAAATGCATGAAACTGACGAGACGACTACAACGTCCTTGCGGCCAGAAAGTAATGAGGAAACAGCAGATAAACGTAACTTGTCAATCTCCTCATTGATTGCCAAATCCTTCTCTATATATGTATCTGTTGATGGCATATAAGCTTCAGGCTGATAATAATCATAGTACGAAACATAATATTCGACGGCGTTTTGAGGAAAAAATCCTTTCATTTCCTCATATAGTTGAGCAGCCAATGTCTTGTTGTGTGAAAGAATAAGGGTTGGCCTGTTCACATTGGCTATGACGTTGGCCATTGTGAAAGTTTTACCAGAACCAGTAACTCCCAAGAGCACCTGGCTCTTGTCGCCTCGTTCTATGCCCTCGGTCAGTTCCTTGATAGCCTCTGGCTGATCGCCTGTGGGTTTATATTTCGATATTAGCTTGAATTTCATTATTATTCGCAAAGTTACTAAAAACTACAGATACATTTGTATAAAAGGTGATTTTTTGCTAAAATTTACAAGGTGCTTTTGGTATTTATAGAATAATGTGTAACTTTGCAAATCAAATTTGATTTATGAAGAAGAATCTTTTCATTATTATCGCATTGGTATTGCTCTTTACCGGATGTGCTCAGGAATACAATCGGGTCTATAAGAGCACAAATTATTCATACAAGTATGAATTTGCAAAAGAATGTTTTGCTAATGGCAAATACAGTTTTGCCGTACCACTACTACAAGATCTTGTGACAATCCAAAAAGGAACTGATAATGCACAGGAATGTTTGTATATGCTGGCTATGTCTGAATATAGATTGAAAGACTATGAGGCAGCATCGGAAACATTCAAGAAATATTATCAGACATATCCCAATGGCGATTATGCCGAAATGGCTTCTTTTTACATTGGGCAGAGTCTTTATGCTGGAACGCCAGAGCCAAGACTTGATCAAACCCCCACAGTTGCTGCAATAGCTGCTTTTCAGGACTATCTTGATGTTTACCCTGATGGGAAAATGAAAGGTACGGCACAGCAAAGATTGTTTGAATTGCAGGACAAATTGATTCGCAAGGAATTTTTGAATGCTAAATTGTACTACAATCTCGGTTCCTATTTCGGAAATTGCACTAATGGTGGTAATAATTATGAGGCTTGTATTATCACCGCCGAGAACGCATTAAACGATTTTCCTTATACTCCATTACGCGAAGATTTTGCCATACTTGTCATGAAAAGCAAGTTTGAACTGGCACAAATGAGCGTCGAGGAAAAAAAGATACAACGCTATCAGGATGCAGAAGACGAATGTTATGGATTCATTAATGAATACCCTGACTCCAAAGAGCGTGAGACAGCCGAAAAATATATTGAGAAATGTAAGGCATACACGAAGGAGTAATTATCAAAACGCAAATTTAATACATACAATATAGAATGGATTACAAAAAATCAAAATCACCTGTAAACACGGTTACTCGTGATGTTTTAGAACTTTGGAAAGAAACAGACAATGTTTATGAGAGTGTTGCTATTATAGCAAAACGTGCCAACCAAATTTCTATTGAGATTAAACAGGACTTGAGTAAGAAATTGGCAGAATTTGCTTCTTACAATGATTCGCTTGAAGAGGTATTTGAAAATAGAGAACAGATAGAAATCAGTCGCTATTATGAGAAACTGCCGAAGCCCACTTTGTTGGCAACTCAAGAGTTTTTGGAGGGTAATATATATTGGCGCGATCCATCCAAGGATAATTTAGACGAAGAGGACTTCTAACTATGATACAACGTAAACAGACTGTCTTTCTATTCCTGTCACTGATAGCTACGTTGATATGCTTGTCAATGCCGATAGCCTTGTTCGAGCCACAAGGGATGGGAGGGGAAAACAGAATGCTTAATTTATGGGTAATTGACAGCAGCGGAACCAAAGATTTCAGCGTATGGCCATTGTTTGCCATTCTATTATCGACAGTTCCTCTCCAATTGTTTGCAATTTTCGACTATCACCATCGCAAACGTCAGATAACGACTTGTAGCATTGCTCTCATATTGATTATTGTGTGGTATATTGCCTATGGTGTGCTTAGTAAAACTTTAAGTAGCGGAATGATATATCACGCTCAATTAGCATCTTTTCTGCCTTTACTAACGCTGATTCTTATATTTTTGGCAAGACGGGGAATAAAAGCAGACGAAGCATTGGTTAGAGCAGCTGATAGGATAAGATAAAAATAGTATAATATTCATAAGAACGAGCGCGTGCATATCTTGCACACGCTCGTTTGTTTTAAATGCGAATACTGACAATCTCAGATACAAGAAAGCGCCACCTGAGGGAGTGAAGACGGAACGAAAGGCCAGAGCTTACCCCTTTCTTAAGTATTTGCAGACATATTTGTTTTTATGAACGACGGCTAATCTTGGATGCTTACGTTGAAAGATTAGCCCATAGACAATACCGAACACTGAACTCAAGCTTTCTAAAAGGTGAGGTATGGTCCGCTGAAACCTTACCTTTCGCATTGTGAAAGATGAGCTTTGGATATGTAAAATCTATTGTATTGAATTATAGTGAGTTGATGGGTGTGCATATATTGCAGATATTTAAAACTTTTTCCTAAATCAGAATCTTGGCAATCAACTTTCTCTGCTTGCCAATTCCAATCAGTGGTGCGTGACCATCTTCTGGGAAACAAATTGCAAATTGTCCAGGCTTTATGTGGAAGTATTGGTCAGCCAACTGTTGGTAGAATGCAAAATCCTTGTCCTCGTCATACTGAATATCAGGTTCTCCCAGGTCGGCTAAAGCCTTCCATCCGATGGCTTCTTCTGCGATAAGAGGAATGTGAACATCAATGTATTTACGGTGAACTTCGATTAACTGTTCGTCTTTTTCCTTCAGTTCCACTTCTTCCAAATTGATGAATAGTTGCTTGGCATCTAATTCAATGCGCCCAGCTTTCATCGTCGTGAAGTCATGTTGTGAAGCGTATTCGAATACTTTGCGCATCCGAAGATGAAGTGAAAAATACCTGTTAACCTCTCTTAAATCTCCTATGATCATTTTTTTCTATTGTTTTTGTTTAATTTTGTCAGCGTAAAGGTACGGTTTTATTGTCAAAAAGATAAAGGATAGAGAATTTCTTTACATAGTTTTTGAAATGAAAAGAGACTATATCTGAATGATATAGCCTCTTTACTATAGAAACACATTGTTCTTTTCATTATCTTTTCCGATAAGCCCTTGAATCATGACTTGTCGTTTGTTTCCTTCATATCAAGGAACTGTTGCTTTGCATCGTAGAACTCATATTGCAGGAAGCCGAGTTTCTGCGAAGGGATGATATGCACGCCAATTCCATACTTCATTTGCCATCTTCGTTTCATGGAAATCATTCCTTGGTTGATGTAGGCCGCAACGTAAGGATGTACGTGCAAATAGAATTTCTTAATACCTATCTTGTTAACGAGACGGTCAATTTTGCGTTCCAGCTGATCAGTAAATAATATGCTCGATCGAATTTTTCCAGTGCCAAAGCATGTGGGACACTCCTCATCCACATCCACATCCATTACTGGACGAACGCGCTGTCGAGTGATTTGCATGAGACCAAACTTGCTCAGTGGTAGAATGTTATGACGAGAGCGGTCTTTCTGCATCGCTTTGCACATGCGCTCGTATAGCATCTGACGGTCTTCCGCAAGGTTCATGTCGATGAAATCAACAACGATGATACCTCCCATATCTCTCAGTCTCAATTGTCTGGCAAGTTCGTCTGCTGCACCCAGGTTGGTGTCCAGTGCATTTTGTTCCTGTCCTTTTTCCTTGGTACGGTTTCCACTGTTCACGTCAACAACATGCATGGCCTCCGTGTGTTCAATGATTAGGTAACAACCGTGACCATAGTTGATGGTCTTGCCGAAGCCTGATTTGATTTGCCTTGTCACATCGAAGTTGTCGAAGATAGGCACCTTGCCGTTGTATTTCTTTACTATGCTTGCCTTTTCAGGGGCAATAAGTGAAACATAGTGTTTGACTGCAGTACAAATTTCCTCGTCGTTGACATAAATATTCTCATAGGTTGGGTTGAAGAGGTCGCGGAGCATGGCTACCGCACGTCCTGTCTCTTCGAAGATGAGCTGTGGACGATCCTGAGTTTTCTGAACTTTTGTGATGGCTTCCTTCCATCTGTTCAGCAGAACTTTCATCTCAGAGTCGAGCTCCGCCACCCGTTTTCCTTGCGCAACCGTACGAACAATCACTCCAAAATTCTTTGGGCGTATGCTCTGAATCAGTTGTTTCAGGCGAGCGCGTTCCTCACCGCTTTTAATTTTTGAGGAAACATTCACTTTATCCCCAAATGGTATGAGCACTAGGTACCTTCCTGCAAAGGAGATTTCTCCCGTGAGGCGAGGCCCTTTGGTGGATATGGGTTCTTTAACTATTTGCACCATTACCTCTTGCCCTACTTGTAGAGTGTTTTGTATGCTTCCGTCTTTCTGCAAGTCGGGTAGGCGACTGGCTTTTTGGATAGGATAAAGCTTTTTCCTGTCGCTTTGTACCTGTTTGAGGTATTTAGCAAAGGAGTTGAACTGACTTCCTAAATCAAGATAATGAAGAAATGCGTCGCGTTCGAAACCTACATCTACGAAACAAGCATTCAAACCCGGCATCAGTTTCTTCACTTTTGCCACGTAGATGTTTCCCACAGAGAAATTCGCTTCTCTTGGCTCGCGTTGGTATTCCACCAGGCGCTTGTCCTCAAGTAATGCTATCGAAATCTCTTTCGGCTGGGCATCAATAATAACTTCGCTTGTCATTTTCTTCTGTTTGTTATAAGTATTCCGTACTTATATTTCATAAAAAACGAGACGTGTTGTCGCACTCCCAGGGAAAGGAGTCTGATGCGATAACATGCCCCGTCAAGTTGTGAAAGAGTTGTGAGCGCTTTCAGCCCGTGGGGCTTACTTGCTCTTATGTCTGTTCTTTCTTAATCTCTTCTTACGCTTGTGCGTAGCCATCTTGTGTCCCTTTTTCTTCTTTCCGTTAGGCATAGTTCTTGATTTTAAATTATTACTTTAAACTTTTGTTTGTTATTTTTTCATGTCCTCGATAAAAGTCTTGGCAGGCTTGAAGCTTGGAAAGTCATGAGCAGGGATAGTAATAGTCGTATTCTTTGAAATATTACGAGCTGTTTTCTCTGCACGGTGCTTTACGATGAAACTACCAAAACCACGGAGGTACACATTCTCTTTTCTGTCCAGCAAGCTGTCCTTGATAGCGTCCATAAAAGATTCTACAACTGCTGACACGTCTTTTTTGGCAATGCCAGTTGATGCTGCAATCTCATTGATGATATCTGCTTTAGTCATTTTTATTTATACTTAAATGTTATATAATCTTTCTATCTTTGTTATAACGGAGTGCAAAGATACTCATTTTCAGATAAATACAGAAATATTTTTACTATTTTTTTGCAAAAAGTATAATATGAGGCTATCTACTCTTCATTTTTTTGTAACTTTGCGCTATATTAATATAAGGTGTATGAAAATAGCAATTGGAATTGACGTTGGAATATCTACTACCAAAATAGTTGGTATAAAGGATGGTAAAATAGTAAAACCATTGAGAATTAAGGCTACTGATCCTGTGACATCTCTTTATGGTGCATTTGGTAAATACCTGTATGACAATAAAATAGAGTTATATGATGTTGATAAGGTAATGATTACCGGAGTGGGATCGGCATATATTGACAAGCCTGTGTACGGTCTTCCAACTGAAAAAGCAGAAGAATTTCTTGCGGATGGCCTGGGAGCACGGTTCGAGTCTCATCTCGAACGCATGATAGTCGTATCTATGGGGACTGGAACGTCCATCGTTCAGTGTGACGGAGATAAAATTAATCATATTGGAGGTATTGGAATCGGAGGAGGAACTCTGAATGGTTTGTCAAGGTTGTTGCTGAATACAGATGACATCAAACAAATATCAGCTATGGCAATGAAAGGTGATATATCAAAAATAAATCTTCAGATTGGAGATATCTCTGTCCATCCGCTGCCTGGTCTGCCTATGGATGCAACCGCATCGCTCTTTGCTAATGCGCAAGGGCATGCGAGCAGGGAGGACATTGCGTTAGGTTTGATTTGTCTTGTGCTACAGTCTATTGGATCTGCTACTATTCTAAGTTCGCTCAATAGCGGAATCAAAGACTTTGTATTGATTGGAAATCTCACGCTCTTGCCTCAATGTAAAAGATTGTTTCCTATGATGGAAAAATTGTACGGGGTAAACTTTGTTATACCGAAATATTCAGAGTTTTGCACTGCTATTGGGGCCGCACTACAATCTGGGGTTGATGTTTGAGGACCAAGTGGATACCTTGAAGTGTATGAAATTCATACTTTCGCCTGCTTTCTATGTGTTGTGTGTTATTGAGGGTAGATGATTCATAAAAGATTTGTTATATCTAAAACGCATACAAGGTTACGGAAACGAAATAGAATTGAACATAATACAAAAACAAATTTTGTGATTTTGTACTTCCAATGATTATAATAGGAACTATACTTGCTTATTTTTGTGTGCTACTTTTATTGAGCAGGGTTATCGGTCGTGTGGGAGATAATGATGCTTTCTTTCGGGCAAACAGAAAATCGCCTTGGTATTTGGTAGCCTTTGGAATGATTGGTGCCAGCATTTCTGGAGTTACTTTTGTCAGTGTTCCGGGCATGGTTATTAACCAGAATATGGCCTATGCTCAAACATGTATAGGCTTTATCTTCGGTTATTTTTTGGTAGCATTTCTATTATTACCCATTTATTACAAACTCAATCTCACTACAATCTACTCGTATCTCAAGAATAGGCTGGGAAATCGGAGCTATAAGACTGGAGCATATTTCTTTCTTATCTCTAAAATGACTGGTGCTGCAGTGCGGTTTTATGTCGTATGTATGATTCTTCAGCGATTTGTTCTCGAAGCCTTTCATATCCCTTTTCCCGTTACGGTTATTGTAATGGTCTTATTGATATGGCTTTACACGCGTAGAAGTGGAATAAAAATATTGGTATTTACGGACACATTCCAGACTTTTTGTATGTTCGCAGCCCTTCTTCTTATCATATATAGGTTATTGGGCGCATTGGACATGAACGTTTCTCAGGCAATAAATACTGTCATTATGGACAAGCATTCGCAGATATTTGTCTTCAATGATTGGTTGTCAAGGTATAATTTCTGGAAACAGTTTCTTAGCGGAATATTCATTGTGGTTGTGATGACGGGCCTGGATCAGGATATGATGCAGAAGAATCTTACTTGCAAGACTTTGCGTGGGGCACAGAAAAACATGTGTACATACGGTTTGGCCTTTCTTCCTGCGAACTTGCTTTTCATGGGACTTGGAGTTTTGTTGTTGCATTATATGCAGAGAGTCGGACAGCCTATACCCGCAGTACCTGATGAGTTGATGTTGCTTCCGACGGCAGGTGGAATGCTGGGTAGTGGGGTGGTTGTCCTTTTTACCATAGGTGTTGTGGCAGCATGCTTCTCAAGTGCTGACTCGGCATTGACGGCTCTTACAACAAGCTATTGTGTTGACATAAGACAACAACCTGAAAATGAGAAATTAAGAAGGAAGGCCCATGTAGTTGTTTCCGTTATTTTCATCTTCTTCATTCTTCTTTTCCGTATGATTAACTCAACCAGCCTAATAGATGCAATCTATATTCTCTGCTCATACACCTACGGGCCATTGCTTGGCCTTTTCGCTTTTGGCCTACTTTCGAAAAGAGAAGTCAATGACAGGCTGGTGCCGTATGTCGCCGTGCTGAGTCCCATAATCTGCTTTGCGCTTGACACTATAGCCTCTCTATTATGGAATTATAAGTTCGGATATGAATTATTGATGCTCAACGGTGTCTTGACTTTTATCGGGCTTATGCTGACGAAGTTGAAGCTATAGGATAAAGAGAAATGCACGTATGGGCGATATAGTAAAAGGAGAAAAGATAATGCGGCGATGCACTTTACTTTTCTCCTTTTAATTTCGGATTATATATGAGTTTTATCCTTATGCGTCTTATTCTGCAAGAAGTTTTTCAATCTCTGCTTCTATGTTTGCAATTTTCTCTGTTGGCTCGAAGCGAGCTACAACCTGCCCCTTCTTGTTGATTAAGAACTTTGTGAAGTTCCATTTGATTTCTGGACTTTCCTTGTAGTTTGGATCAGCTTCGGAAAGCATTTTGTCAAGAATTGGATAGATAGGATGGCTCTCATCCCATCCAGCAAAGCCTTTCTGCTCTTTAAGGAACTTGTAGAGAGGATCAGCCTCCTCACCATTCACCTTGATTTTCTTGAAGCGTGGAAATTCGGTTCCATAGTTGAGTTTGCAGAACTCATGAATGCTCTCGTCAGTACCTGGTGCCTGCTGGCCAAATTGGTTGCAAGGGAAATCAAGAATTTCAAAACCCTTTGCATGATACTTTTTATAAGTTGCCTCCAACTCTTCATACGTAGGAGTGAAGCCACATTTAGTAGCTGTATTTACAATCAACAACACTTCATTGGCAAACTCCTTCAAAGAGAAATCACCACCCTTCCTGTCCTTGACAGTGAAATCATAAACTGTTTTCATTTTTATTATATTCTTTTGTTAAATGACTACAAGTGTAGTGAATGCAAATGTACGAATTTTATTTTTATTTCTTTTCTCACATTTATTAAAAGTCCTAAAAAATGTTTTACAGTGCTTAGAGGTGCTTCGTTGATGGAATAGGGATTTCCCTACTTTAAAATAGAGAATTTACAACTTTAGAATCGTGTTATTTGATTAATTTTGCAATACAACATGATAAGAAGAACAATTAAATACAATATAATATGAGGACTATTAATAAGTTTTTGGTGGCATTGATGATTGTTTCGGTGCCTTTGACTTTTACAAGTTGTAGCGATAACTATGATTATTATGTAGATGATACAGATCTTGTATCTGATGCTGTGCATAATTATTGGAATGTGTATCGTGGTGGCGCAGATTATTATACTACTTATAATTGGTTTTACTACTACTACCCGCAGGCATCAGATGCTCAGTTCATTGCGTTTATGAGAGCAGTTGGCTATGGTGGTACACCATATTGGGATGAATATAATAATGGAGGTTATGGTTGGGATAATACTTATGACAACGAAGTCACCACACAGGAAGCTCTTCTGCTCAGCGAGGCCCAGACGTTATGTGGCGAGTGGGAAGGTCCTATGGTGTATGAATATACAGATGATAAATCAAAGCAAAGAATTCGAGAGACTTTCACTGCAAACATGAAGTTCTTCCAGTACAATTCTTCTGCAAATTCCTTGAGTGGGAACGGTGTTGAGGTAGATACTGCCGACGATGGCGCATCACAGACATTGGATTTCTCATGGTATGTGGATAAACATGGTGATATCTACATCAAGTACACCAAGTCAGGTACAATCTTCGTAATGGACGCAGATTCAAAGACCAATGGCTTCCATTTGGGTTACGAGGATCAGAAAGGCTTTGATACGTTCTTTGGAGTTGCCATAAGTACGAATACCCAAGACGTTTTCTACATTGACCTCGCACGTCAGGCAACGAATGCCAAGGGCGTAATGGCCAAGACACGCGCATTGTCTGGCAAACTGGCCGGCAAGTCATTCGGTCAGGCAACCAAGAATGTGGCAGCACAATATAAGGAGACTGCAATCAAGAAATTAAGGGAGAAATAAAATTATTGTAAATATCTAAAATTCGAATACCGTCTGCGCATACAGTGCAGGCGGTTTTTTTGTCAGAATAGACTTCAATTCGCAATGATTATATGACTAAAAATCAGTGTTAGCGGTATGTCTTGTAATTTGTTGATAATCAGAGAGAAATTGATTGGTGCGTAAAAGGTGAGCTTTTGCACTTCCATTCATGACATATCGCACTCCAAAAGGTCAGCTTTCGCAAGGCGAGAGTTCAGCTTTGTACGGATAGAATAAAAAAGAGATGCGGCAAAACCAACAAAGGGCTTGCCGCATTTCTTGGATTTGAAAACCATTAGAGTATATTCCAGACGGTGATAATGGTCTCTCTATCGAGGCTTTCTATTTTGTTTTCTATATCGTCGGGAAGATTACAGAAGAAGTCGATACCAGTAAGTTGCTCCAATTGGTCAATGTTGACAACGTAGGGCTTCAGTGATACGCCTTGGTTGTTCTCATGCTTAAACCAGAAACCGATAGCTTTGTGTTCCCATTTTTTTAAATACTTGTTGTAGTATTTCATGTATGCCGCAGAGAAGAAATAGCCTGGCACGATGAAACCATCTTTTCGTTTTTCTTTAATTTGGTCAAGCCTGTCAATTGTACCGCCTCGACATATAAAAAGCGTATCGTTGGAATTTTTGTTCAGTGCCGAACGAATCTTGTTCTCCATTGTTAGCCAAATTCCTCCGCCCTTATCGCTTCCATTGAATTTCTTCAATTGTGGCTGCATGTTGCTGATATAAAAGGTTTGAATATTGGCTTCTTTAGTGTTCAGTCTATCTCCCGAAGGACAAAGGTGTCCGTGATCATAACCCGTACCATAATAATGATCGGTACTGAACATGTAAGAAGACGAAATCGAAGGATCGAACGGATATTGTGGATTTCCATACCAGCGGCTGGTTCTTGCAGTGCTGTTGTCGGCATACATCTGATAGCATGTCCACCGGTTGGATTTCTTCTCCGTATCCCATTCCAAACAATAGTTCACCTCACCATTTTCAAGACCATGCGTGACTATGATACTGCGACCACCTTTAATGCGTGGAAATTCAATTCTGTGTGTATATGGATTTCTTTCTTCTAAATTTGAATTGATATTGCTGGTGTTTATGATCTTGTTGCCGTTGTCGCTGGAATGATCATCTTCGCTACCGCAGCCAATCAGAGTAAACGAGATTAGCGCAACAAAAGGTATTGTCAAGGTGGGAATGTTTAATAGTTTCATTTATTATCCTTCATTGTTAAGTTTTTTAGAAATGTTTATCCGTAAAAAGAATAGTAAGATAACGTAGTTAAGTGTTGGTAGATAAAAAAAAGTGTGACCAAACGCATATGCAACTACGCTTGACCACACTTTATAGTATTGTGGGTAATCGCCTTACTTCGTCAACTTACCGTAACGGTTCATGAAGCGGTCAACACGGCCTGCAGTATCAACAAGCTTGCTCTTACCTGTGTAGAATGGGTGAGAAGAGCTTGAAATTTCGATTTTAACCACTGGGTAAGTTTCGCCTTCAAATTCTACTGTATCGTTAGTCTTGCATGTAGATTTTGAAAGGAACATATCGCCGTTGGACATATCTTTGAATACGACGGGGCGATAGTTTTCTGGATGAATACCTTGTTTCATTTTGTTTTATATGTTTGTTAATATTAATATCATTGATTTATTTACCTTCTCCCACAAATGGGTTAATCGGTAGATACTCAACAGGGTGCAAAATTACGAATAATTCTGCACCCTGCCAAATATTTAGTTTGTTTTTTTATTTTACTACAACATTCTTAACTTCCCAAGTGGGGGCTGCATCTGTTGTACTTGTATATAAGAATGAGATATACACCTTGCTTTTTCCTGCATAAGCAGTGAGATCACAAGTAGTATCAACAAATTTAAAATCTGGAGCTGGATAGGTTGCAATTGCAATTTCTTTCCAATTTTTGCCATCCTCTGATGCGAAAACCTTGCATTCGTCTTCTATTTTTCCAAAATATTTACCGCAATGCTGGAAGCTGAGTGTAGCTTTGCTAAGTCCTGCAAGGCTGAATGCAGGAGAGACGAGACGGCTTTTAGCAGCGTGTTTTACGTAATAAGCACCGCTCGCATCTTTCTTGGCTGCGGTGGCTTTCATATTCGCATATTTGGTGTCAAGTGCCCAAACTTTTCCAAGTTCAGCTGGGACGGAAATATTCTCGATAGTAAAACCAGCCATGTCTTTATCGAATGGCGCATTCAATCCAACTTTGGTAGGAGTAGAGCCGCCCTGATTATTCAGGCTAACCAAAACACCGTAGGCCACCTGTGGCGAGTTTCCCTTGTAATTGTCAAGTTTACCTTTCACAACGACTTTATCGCCAACCTTAATTTGCTCTGCTGAGGTGAATTTTTGTCCATTAAGATACTTGCCATGGAAAATGTACAGCTGACCATCAGTTTTTCCATTGTCAGAGATGTAATATTCTGCACTGCCATAAGTAGCGGTTTCTACACTCTTTATCTCTGAAATGATACCACTAACGAAAACTTCTTCAGTTGGTAATGTTGCGGTCTTTATAACTTCATGTGCCTTTGCGACATTATATGGCGATGCTTCAGTTCCTTCACCAGTTGGGGTGACTGTGGTGGTTCCACCTGTACCGCCTTCTGTCTTGCCATTGAGCGAATAAATGTAGTTGCCTTGAGTAAACTCTTTGGTTCCATTGAAGTTAACGAGTTTTCCACAAACAATAACTTCGTCTCCTTTCTTGATTTCATCAGCCGATTTAAACTTCTTGTTCCCAAGTGAATAACCACGGTAAACATAGAACTGATTTTTGCTTGAACCATCATCTGATATGTAATAGGTAGCATTGCCAAAGTTGGAAGAGTCTACCTCCTTGATGCTACTGATGATACCTTTGACATAAACAACTTGGTCAAGATTTTGGCCTGCATTGATGAAATTCTGTGCTGCTACGATATTGAACGGATCGGCAGCAGTCCCAGAACCTTTTGCAACCATTTCTGCTGGATTTGTACCTCCATGCTCTTCGATAGTCATGTCGTATGGCATTGGCACGTCTTCACAGCTTGTGAAACTAAGTCCCGCTATAGCTAATGCTATTATTGAATAAAATAACTTTTTCATATTGTTGCTTGTTTTTTTTCGTTGATTATTATTTTACTACTAAATTCTTAATTTCCCATGTAGCAGCAGCTTTCGATGAGCTGTTGTAGAAGAATGCGATATAGATTTTCTTCCCACAGAACGCTTTCAGATCAGCCTTTGTGCTCACAAATTTCCAATCGGCACCCGATGGTTTTTCTGTGATTCCGACGGTGGTCCAATTCTTCTTGTCTGTTGAAACCTGAACTTTCAGCTCATTGTCAAAGTCGGAGAAGAAACGCGCAGCATGGTCGAATGTAAGTGTTGCCTTCGTTGCCGAAGTGAGGTCGATCTGTGGAGTAATAGCACGAGCATGTGTCTCATAGCTGGTTCCCGCAACATAAGCCGTGCCCTTCATACCATATGCTGGTGATGCCCATTTCCAAACATAGCTGATACCTTCTGGAAGTGTTCCTTGTTCGTAAGTCCAGTCTGTTGGCTCAGTAGTTAAATCATTAGAATAGTAAGATTTACTTTCAGCTGACGCTGGCTGTACATCATTGAGGGTTCGGATAATGATTTCCCACTGATTGTTGAATCTCTTGAAGATACCAGTGATGTTCACCTTGCCTGTTGGTATTTTCGCATTGGCAAAGTCAGCAAAGTTGCTATTATAAACAATGACCCGTTTCCCGTCTTGCTCATTTAAAGTCCAGCTTACACTTCCTGCGCCACCATTTGCATTTGCATAAGTAGAGTCAACAGTGGAGTTGTTGCTTTTGAAACTTACGTTGCGAATAATCCCCAACTTGCCACCGTCTTTATTGATATCCCATGTTGTGGCAGCGTTGCCATTAGCAAATTCTTCAGGTTCCACGACGTTTCCAGTCGATAAGATTTTGAAATGCTGATCCCATGTAGCCCTGCTTATACGGCCAATAGAAGTCTGTCCCTTTGCATTCATTGAGGGTACACCAATTTGTGCCTGAAGGCCATAGTTACCAACATATAAATCTTTCAAATCAAGAATGATTTCTGTGCCGATAGGCAAGAAACTGTATAGACCTCCTTGGGCCACAGATACGATGATAGCGCCTGTCTTGTCCTGCAAGGCAATTTCATTATAGATATTGCCTTGTATGTCAGTACTGGTTACAACACCTTTGATTTGAAGTGCTTCTGTTACTTGCTTATAGCTTATTCCATTACGATAATCAGTCGATATAACGCTAGAATACATATCCTTTAATTGGGCAATAGAGACTACATTTGTTTCCTGAATCTCATTGTTGCCAAATGGAGCCGGACTATTTTCGTCGGTTTCTGCGTAGCTGTCTCCCATGCAAGATGCAAAGAGAGCACAGATAGCAACCATCATTAAATATTTTATTTTCATCATATATTTAGTTAGTGCATTTAGAATTTATATGCAAGATTTAACATACCATTAATACCATTGACATAATATTTCTTGGTGTTTCTAAAAAAGTCATAAGCTCGTGCAGTAGCTTCGCCAGTATTTTTGTTTACCGTATAGCTACTTCTGCTTTGTTCGTAACCACCACTTACAATCTTTTGGTTATTCAGTAGATTGGTTATCATGAGGTTGATAGAAAGACTTCCATGTCGCAAGTAAATGCTTTTTCCGATTGAAGCATCGAGCATAAATCCTCCATGGCCCTTGCTTTGGGCATAAGGTGTGTAGTTTCCATTTGCATCAATGCCACCAAATTTAGTACCCATTGTTTCCAATGTGCTCTTGTAACGGAGGCTTGGAGCGTATGAAAGATAAATGCGGTCATAATAATTTCCGCTAATATCTATGAACCATCCTCCTTGATGGAAGCTCAAAATGCCGCTGTAGGCTGAGAGTGGCGTACCACTTTCGCGCATACCCTTGTTATATACAACATCCTTATAATATGTACTCTTTGTAGAATTCATATAAATGACATCTGCATTATTGATATTTTTGGCATCACTCCAAGTACCAAGAGCTTTGAAATTCAAGAAGCTTGTCAGCTTGAAATCAAGTCCCAATTCAACACCGTAATAATTTTTCTTCATTCCTGTCATACTCACATATGTGAATGAGTTGGCATCATCAAAGTAAAAGTTTTGCCATTCTGTTACATGGGTGAGGTGGTTGTAATACGCACTCAGGTTTGCATGTAACCAGCTTCCTGCGTATTGATAACTAAATTCGCTTGAGAAGATGCGCTCGTTTCGTAGATTCTGAATGAAGTTGTTGTTCATCTCTGGTGAAACGAAAGCTGTGCTGACTTGTGGGGCACGATGCTCGTAGCCTAAACCGAGGGAAACGGTGTTGCCACGGCCGATAGTCCAAATGCCACTAAATTTGCCACCGCCAGATACGAAGTCTGCATGCTTGCTCTTTCCGTATGAGTTATCGGCGAACATTCCGTTGCGCATAAATCCTTTACGATACATATTATCGTATGCAATCTTACCAGCAATGATGTAATGAATGCTTCCGATGGTTTGGGCAAAGTTACTCCATAATGTTCCCCTGCGCACATTGAGGTTGTAGTCGTAACCAAACTTATCCCCTTCATAGACAAGAGCGCCCAATCTTTGTGTACCCATTGTGTTTAAGTCATACTGTATGCGCGGATCGTTGCTTGCATAAGTGCCGATAGCATACGTGTTTACATTATGAAAACTCTTGGCTCCTAACAAATCTTCCATTGTCTGATAATGGTGCCCGAAATTTTGTCCCAGCATTATGCCCAGATTCAAGAGCTTGTCCTTTCCAATGTGGTTTGTAAACGATGACGAGAATGAGAGCATGGTATTGTCATTATGCTTTGCCTGAATGTAATACAGGGCGTCTTGTCCGTTCTTTGCTGCCTGACGGTTTGCGTAATACAGGCGATCCCATTGAATCTGTCTGTTTTCTTTCTTGCCCCACCAGCTGACAGCCGAATTCCAATCTGTAAAAGCCTGTGCTGTTCTATATCTTAAATCGGTCTCGTCCCATACGTCATAATAGCTGCTGGGTAGATTCTTCCAGTAGTCCGGATGTGGGTTGTCGCTGTTGTTGTAATTCAGTTTTGTACTTTTATACATTGAGTGTTTGCCGAATACACTGGTTGTCAATTTCATCTTGTCGTTGATGTCCCAATCCCATGTTACGATAGCTGCTGGGGTAAAATCATTTACTACGCGACTGTTTCGCTTATGTCCGTTCTGATATCCCCAATATGGATTGTACTGATAGTCGTTGGCAAGCCAATATGCCTCATCGGTACTTGCTCCTTGGGATGCTCGTTCAGTTGGGTTACCCCATGTGGAGATGCTCAAAGAGTGACCATTGTTCCATTTTTTCTGAACACCGAAGAAATATGAAAGGGCATTATAGAATGTTCCCTCTACATATCCGCGGTTGGCCCAACGGTAAGTCACATTGGCTGCAAAAGCCCAACCTTTACTATTGAAACCACTTGCATAAGTGTACATCCCACGTAATAAGTAGTTGCGATTGGCTGCCGAAAGGGTTATGCGATGTCCACCGGCCATCGAGCCTGCACGGAAGTCGTAATTGTTACTACCCGCCATACCAGTCATAGAGAAATTGTTGTTCTCGAATGGCAAGGCAAAATCAACGTTTCGTGTCTGTTGATTCAGACCGCCAACTAACGAATAGCGAAATTGACCTGTCTCCATGTCGTTCATCGGTGCACCATTGATGTAAACTTCGTTGAACTTTTGATTAAGAGCACGATAACGGAAACGCATAGGTGAGTATAAATAACCAACTTCCGATGCATATACATTGCTGTTTGAGTTCAGAATTGTAATGTTTTCACTTCTGTCGTTATCCTCTCCTAATTGTGCCTCTGTGAATGTGAAGGCTGATTCGTTCATTGCATTTGCTACTTCGCCCTGTTTGTCAACCTTGGTGTTCGTATTTTGTGCGAACACCATAGAAGAGCTGCAAATTGCGAGGATAGTAAGTTTCAGCTTTTTCTGCATAGTTGAAATTTTATTAAAATAATTATTTGTAGATGCAAAGTAACGAAATATATTTTAAACAATGAAGTAATTTTTGATAAAAAATTTATCATTTTTGCTTTATTTCCAGATTAAATGCCGATATTTGCAAAGCCTTTTTAAAGTTGTTTTGATACAAGACAACCTTATTATTGGGCGAAGTAACGTGAATTAATCAATTTTAAAGAGAATGAAAAAATATTTGTTTTTCCTATTAAGTGCAATTTTGTTCTCCAATACAACATTTGCTCAAAGGAAGTATTCAGTTTATGCAATTGGATTTTATAATCAAGAGAATCTCTTCGATTATACCCACGATGAGGGCAAGAATGACTACGATTTCCTTCCAAACGGCTCGTACAGATGGAACGAAATGAAATATAATCATAAGCTTCAGAATATGTCAAAAGTGCTTTCGGAGATGGGAACTGACGTATTGCCTAATGTTGGGTGTGCTATTATTGGTTTGAGTGAGGTGGAGAATGCCCATGTATTAGATGATTTGACTGCCCAGCCAGCCTTAGCCGCACGCGGATATAAATATGTACACATTGAAGGTCCAGACCATCGTGGAATTGACTGTGCTTTGCTCTATAATCCAAAGTTGTTTACTGTAAATGACACCAAACTTGTGCCTTATGTTTACGAACTTCCATCGGACAGCAATAGGGCAACCCGTGGTTTCTTGACCGTAACTGGCACACTCGCCGATGAGCCAGTGGCTGTCATCGTTTGCCACTGGCCAAGCCGTGCTGCTGGCTCATATTATCGTGAGCTTGGTGGCAAACAGGTAAAAGCCGTTAAAGACTCTTTGCTGCGTGTGAACCCAAGCATTAAAGTCCTCGTTATGGGCGATATGAATGACGATCCAACCAACAAGAGTATGAAAGAATGTCTGTCTGCGAAAGCCAATATAGATGAGGTTGGCGAAGACGATATGTATAATCCATGGTATAATATCCTTGTAAAAGAGGGTCGAGGAACGTTACAATACCAAGGGAAATGGAATCTTTTTGACCAGATAGTCATGACACCTAATTTGCTGGATAAAACAGGCAGCAAGGACTTTTCAGAGTTGAAATATTGGAAGAATCAAATTTTCCGTCGTGACTATCTTTTCCAAGAGAGCGGAAAATATAAAGGCAACACTAAGCGAACAACAGCTGGAGGCGTATGGTTGAATGGATATTCTGACCACTTACCAGTGGTAACCTATTTTGTGAAGGAACAGAAATAGATGAAGATAGAGACCCATCCCTTCGAGCCTTGGTTGCCTTCCAATGCTAAGCTGTTGATGTTGGGAACATTCCCACCTGCATCGAAACGGTGGTGTATAGAGTGGTATTATCCGAATTTTACCAATGACATGTGGCGAATATTTGGACTTATCTTTTTCAAAGACAAGTCTCATTTTGTAGATGGAGAAAACAAAACCTACAAATTGGATTTGTTGAAGCCCTTTCTAAGGGAGAAGGGAATTGCCATTTTCGACACGGCACTTCGTATTTGCCGTACGACAGGGACTGCATCTGACAAGGATTTGAAGATAATAGAGGTTGCTGATTTGGATGTGATGCTAAGACAACTGCCCGACTGCGAAGCTGTTTTGACGGCTGGGCAGCTGGCTACACAGATATTCTCGGAGCATTATCATGTAGATGCCAAGCGGATAAAGATGGGTGATCATGTAGATTTCAACTTTGAGGGACGCATTATCCGTCTTTACCGTCAGCCGAGCAGCAGCCGTGCATATCCGATGAAAATCGAAACTAAAGCCGATTATTACCGAACAATGTTTGAGGAAATCAATATTCTTTGATATGCCTGTTTCAGTATGAAATTTTAGGAATTTTTAGTATGGATGATAATGTAACAATTATTGGTATAGCAGGGGGAACAGGGTCAGGAAAGACAACAGTCGTAAAGAAAATCGTTGAAGCCTTGCCACCACACTTCGTTGCTGTAGTACCACTTGATTCATATTATAATGACACAACGGGGATGACAGATGATGAACGCAAGGACATAAATTTCGATCATCCCGATGCTTTTGATTGGAAGCTCTTGACAACGCAAGTAAACGACTTGCGCAATGGTCTGCCGGTAGAGCAACCCACTTATAGCTATCTGTTGTGCAATCGTTTACCCGAAACAATTCATGTAGAACCCAAACCTGTTATTATCATTGAAGGTATCATGACTCTTATCAACAAAAAGTTGAGGGAGATAATGGATTTGAAGATATTTGTGGATTGCGACTCTGACGAACGTCTCATCAGAAATATTGAACGTGATACAATTGATAGGGGGCGAACCGTCTCAATGGTGGTTGATCGTTACCTGAAGGTGCTCAAGCCCATGCATGAGCAATTCATTGAGCCAACCAAACGCTTTGCCGATTTGATTATCCCTCAAGGTGGTGAGAATGCCAAGGGAATAGGTATCTTATGCAAGTATATCCAAGGGCTGGTTCCACAAGTGTAATCATTGAAATCCTATTCATCATAAACGGAGTCGCTTTTCATCGATAGGGCGGCTCCGTTTGTGTTGAAATATGGTAGTCTTTATGAATCTATAAACATATAAACTACAATCTGAATATACTACTGTAATTTATTTGTTATCAATGTGTTAGCGAATGTAATTCTAAAGGTTTGACTTCATCGTGCAAAAGGTCACCTTTTACGGTGTGAAAGCTCATCTATTGCAGTGCGATTGATGAGCTTTCATAAAGGATTGCTCTGGTCTGTATGACAACTGTCAAATAATCTGCTCGATAATCAGTTGGAAATGACAGAGGCTTGAAGGCAGATTTTACATGGCGGAAATCAGAAGTCTTGTTCCAATTGCAGTTGTCTGATATATCCTTTATGCAACTATTCTTTCACCGCTCATCAACTGTCATTTGCCTTCTTTATTTTCATCCTCAACAATTACTGCATCTTCAATATCATTAACCTCCTGTAATCTTGTGCCTGTGACGATTTTACTCTGTTCATTCTTATCAAAAGCACGTTTCATCTGGGATATTTTGATGGCATTTAGCATCTCAACAACACCGTAGAAAATGAGACACCAGCCAATAATCTTTAGTGGGAGGGTGGCTGCTTCTATCGGCTTTGAAATGATAAGAATGCCTATGCCAAGAGTGATGATAGGGAAAAACCAAAACAAGACAGGTACATGGGCATACCTTTTTGCATATGCTAAATTCATGAACTGATTGATGGCGCCAAGTATAAGGATGGCTGCCAATATATAGACGACCCATTTGATGAAGTCACCTGGCATCATGGCAAGAATTATGCCCAAGATGGCAGAGCCAATACCGACGATCGGGAGCGTGGGTCTCTTTACTGGCGAGGCATTCTCAGAGTCGTCTATCTGAGAGGCTGCCTTTTCAAACTTGTTTTTTTCAAAATAATAGATAATACAGGAGATGATTCCTGAAAGGAAAAATAGCACCCCGACCGTTATGGTCATCCACCACATTGTCTCTTCTCTGTACTTTATCAGTAAAACACCAACGACCATGGCAAAAATGGCTCGAATAATTGAAATCTGTAATACTTTCATAATAATATTTTTGTTTGTGAGGAACTTTGCTATTAGCAATATCGATACAAAAATACAAAATAATCTCAACTATGTGCCTAAACTCTTTATATTTTATTACTTTTGTCTAAAAATAGAAGTATGACGGTATTATATTTGGTCAGGCATGGGGAAACATTTGACAATGAGAGGAAAGTAATGCAAGGTATTACTCCAGGAAAGTTAAATGACAAGGGAATCGAACAGGCAAAAGTGGTTGCTGGTGAGTTGAAAGGAGAACCAATAGACAATTTTGTTTCAAGCGATTTACACAGAAGCATTGAGACCTGTAGGATAATAGCAGCTCCACACCACAAAGAAATCGTTACCACACAGTTGCTCCGCGAACGTGATTGGGGTAGTTTCACAGGGCAATACATACCCTCCCTTGCTCATTTAAACGATCCTTCCAAATGGCCAGTTGACATCGAAACGCTGGACGAGCTGAAGAAACGAGCTGCGATGTTTCTGCAATGGGTCAGGGAATCTTATCCAGAACAGAGAATCTTGGCTGTCGGTCACGGTATTATCAACAAGGCGATTCAGAGTGTTTATTACAAAAAACCGATGAATGAAATTAAGGTAATGGCCAATGCGGAAATCAGAATATTGGAATTATAAAAAATAAGAGGAGCTGTACATCGCATACTGCTCCTCTCTATCATCTTAATAACTCTCTAAATTGCCGTTTTATGGCATGACCTTGGTTAATCTTTGGCCATTTTTGTATTATATGTAGTAGTCTAAGTGGCTTTATCTTATTTATAATATTTGTTTTCAAAACAAGCTTTATTATCTGTGTCCGCCGAACCGCGAGTTGCTTGAGCCTGCCATAGAACGAGAGTTTCCGCCGAAACTGCGACTTGGTGTATTGAATGACCTATTGCCATTCGACGGTGAGAAAGACCTGCTTGGCATCTGACGGGTAGTATTTCCTCCAAAGCTGCGGCTTCCACCGAATCTGTTATTGGTTGTGGAACCATTTCCAAATAGGCCAGATCCTCTTCTCACAGTTGTTCGGGTCGAGCTTCTGCGAGGCGAGTCATTGCTTCCGAAACCACGGTTGACTCCGAAATTACGACTCTGCTGATTCCCAAAGGAACGTGGTCCGTAGTTTTGTGCTCTATTATTGAACCCATTGCTATAATCACCGCGTTGGAAACCATCACGCATACCGAATTGTCTGCCATTGTTTCGCGGACTTGAGAAGCGACGGCCATTATACCAACTGCGGCCACCATTCATCCTCCAACTGTGTCCGCCACGATAAACTGTGTAGAAACGTGGTCTGCCGAAATAGAAATAGTCACGACGGGGATAGCGGGCATAAATGCCGAAATGCCAATAGCCTGCATCCCACCTAAGAGGGCGATAGAAATAAACTGCATCAACAAATGAACGATACTGCCAATCAAGAAGAATATAGCTTAAATCCATATTCCGTTGATTCCAGTAAGCTCCATAGAGGTCATCTATTGTGTTGACACTCATCAGGTAGTCCAAGTTGATTTCGTATGCAGCCTCGTACTGTTCTTCAGTGAGGTTTAATTCGTATGCCATCTTGTCAGTCAAGAATAACGCTTGATTGCGTGCTTGTTCGTAACTCATAGCACTTGACGACATCACTATTGTGAATAATGCAATGAAAGTGAAAAGTAACTTCTTCATAATAGTATTTCCTTTCTTCTTTATCTAGTTTGTGACGTTTTCTTTTTGGTTCACAGTACAAAGGAACGAATAAAAGATAGCATATGAAAAGGATTTTCCCTAAACCGATGAGGAATTTCCCTAAAGACCAATTATCGTTTGTCAATAGTCATATTCCATGCCTGGCAAAAGCTTTGTCATTCTTGATTCCATGCTTCGTTTATACGTTGGTTTCTTGTTGATTATCTCAATTCTATTTTTGTGTTCTTGCTTACTGATGATAGCATTGCTAATCAATTTTGGCTCGATAAAGCAGGTTATATCATCATTCAAAATATTTGATTTTACATTTTTTTTTATTAACTTTGTGGCATCATTATTATATAATATGAAACGATATTTATTTGCCCTTGTCTTAGGTTTGCTCATTCTGTCATCAGAGGCTTCGCCCTTAATGCCTCAAGAAAGCGATACAACAAAGTTAAGAGTTTTGAGGAATATTCAATATAAAGTGGAGATGCAAAGCTCTTTTTCCGGTAACAAGACTCCTTTGTGGCTCAATGCTAATAGGTACGGACTTAGTTCATTGGAGAAGGTTAATGGATATATTCGAGGTACTTTGGAGCGCCCTTTGTCCACAGACGATGGTCGGAAGTGGGGATTGGGATATGGTGTTGACGTGGCATTTCCTGTAAACTATACCAGTAATGTTGTAATTCAACAGGCATACGTAGAAGGAAGATGGTGGAATGGATCACTGACCATCGGTGCTAAAGAACAACCAATGGAGTTGAAGAACATGAGTCTCAGTACCGGTGCTCAGACATTAGGCATCAATGCGCGCCCCGTTCCACAGGTTCGTATCGCTTTACCAGAATATTGGACACTTCCTTTTGTTAATGGTTGGTTACACCTGAAGGGACATATTGCGTACGGAATGATGACTGATGATAGCTGGCAGCACGGCTTTACCAATAAGAACAGCAAGTATTCCGACAAGGTTCTTTATCATTCGAAGGCTGGATATCTTAAGATTGGTAACGAAGAAGTTTTCAGCCCTTGGTCAGTTGAGATGGGATTGGAGATGGTTGCACTCTTCGGTGGTACTTCTTATGTACCTGATGGCGATGGAACGATGCGTGAATTGAAAGGAGGGACGGGAATAAAGGACTTTTGGAATGCCTTCATTCCTGGTGGAGCAGATGTGGAAGAAACGACATATCAAAATGTTCAGGGAGACCAACTTGGCAGTTGGCTCATGAAAATTAAATATACAGGTGACTCACAGAGTTTCTCTATCTATGCTGACAAATTCTTTGAAGACCATTCCTCGATGTTGCAGTTAGATTATGATGGATATGGCACGGGCGACGATTGGCAGGATAAAAAGGAAAGAAAATATTTGGTTTATGACTTGAAAGACTGGTTGTTGGGCTTTGAGTATAATTATCATCCTGACCATTGGATTAACGATGTTGTTTTTGAATATGTTTATTCAAAATATCAAAGTGGTCCAATCTATCACGACCACACGAAGACAATAGCTGACCACATCGGAGGACAAGATGATTACTACAACCACTATATTTACACAGGCTATCAGCATTGGGGGCAGGTTATGGGAAATCCTTTATATCGTTCACCCATTTACAATACGGACGGTAAAATCTCAGTCAACAACAATCGATTTGTAGCCTTTCATTTGGGAATCGGTGGTCACCCGAATGAATTTGCCAACTGGCGATTTTTGGCCACTTATCAAAAAGGGTGGGGAACATACTCTAACCCGTTCACTAAGATGCGTCACAATGTAAGCTTGTTGGCCGAAACTACTTACAATCTACATAGCAGAAAGCACAAATGGATGAAAGGCATAAATGTGAAAGGTGGCTATGGAATGGATTTTGGATCTATTTTGGGGGGAATAAATTATGGATTCCAATTGACAATAAGCAAGGTCGGGCTATTTAATTTATAAGGATATGAAAAGCATAAATCATCATTTTATACTTATAGCAATTCTGCCTATAATGGCATTCATGTTGTTCAGCTGCTCATTTGAGACCGACAACGCACCTCAGGAATTGGAGGGAATGTGGCATCTCACATCAATTAGAATTGATAATGACTCCATAGCAAATTATGCCGATAAACGTGTCTTTTGGTCTTTTCAGGCCAAGTTGTTGCAAATTGAAGACAAGACTGCTCGTCATCATAGAATTATTTATCACTATTTGAAAGACGGATCACAATTGATATTAGAGAAACCTTTTAGGTATGACAGAGAAAATGGCGATGAGTTGTTGACAGATACCTCACTTTTGACATTTTATGGGATTAATTCCCTGTCAGAAACATTTACTTATAGGTTGGATGGCAATCAACTTATTTTAGAGAACGGTCAGACTAAAATGACGTTTGAGAAGTTTTAAAACTCTTGAAACGGTTGTTCGTTCTTCTTCTTTATGTATCTATTTATGACGAATAGGTGTAAGCAAATATAGAGAATAATATCTATCAAGACCAAAAGAGTTATGCTGATAAAATCATAGAAAACAGCATTGAATACGATATAGAATATCGCCAATGAGATTATTGCCAACAAAGTTTGGTGCTGGGAGAGTCCAGCCCTCATGAGTTTGTGGTGGATATGATTTTTATCAGGTTGGAAAATCTTATGACCATGCAAAATTCTTGTAATGATAATCCTGCAAACGTCGAATGTTGGTACAATCAGTAGCGTGAAGGAGAGAAACATCGATTCCCTTCGATACCCCATGACGTTAGGGTTATACATGCAGAATTTCACAAAGAGAACCCCAAGTATATAGCCAATGGTCAGAGAACCAGAATCTCCCATGAATATTTTTCTATTATTTTCAATTTTACCAAATATGTTATAATAGAGAAAAGGTATCAAAACTCCGATGAGACCTGCAATCAAAATGCAATATACCCATAGCTGCTCAAGAAAGAAGCTGTGTAAAAAACCACATAGAGCAATAAAAGACAGGCTGGCAGACAGGCCGTCAATACCATCTATAAGGTTCATCGCATTCATGATGAACACCAACAGAAAAACAGTTAGAGGAGCACCTATCCAATATGGGATCTCATATATCCCAAAAAATCCATATAAATTGTTTATATATAGCCATGACAAGGGCAACAGACAGGAAGCGATGATTTGAATAAAGAATTTCACTCTTGCCTTCATTCCAAAAACATCGTCAATGAGCCCCATCGCATAAATGATTCCTAATCCGATGGCAAAGAATATGGTCCATGGGCTAATGTCAATCTTTTTTCCGTTATAGGCATAGGCCCAGACGAGCAATGCCACAATCGTTGAAGCCAAAATACTTGGAAGAAACGAGATTCCTCCCAATCTTGGAATGGCATTTTTGTGTACTTTACGCATATTAGGAATATCATATAGTTGCTTTTCTTTACAAAAGTTCATTATCTGTGGTATAATGAGGAAGCCACAAATACAACTTAGAAGAAAGGCCAACAAGCAGATGATGATATATACTGACATAATTTGTTTTTTATAAATTAAAACAACAAATACAGTTGTTTTATTGTGTTTGAATAAACAAAAATTACGTCAAACGTCTTACTTCCTACTTAGTTTGCATCGCATTCGATTAATCAATCAATATTTCTGAACGTCAATCCGTAAAATAGGTAGTGACTTTGATGAATCATTCCGGTTTGGCTACCATGAAATCTAACCAGATAAGCAATGGTTAGAATCTTATGCAGTAACCATCTGAATTACAGTGATATACCGAATGAATATCAAAGGGTGAGCTTTCACAATGCGAAAGGTCAGACTTTGTGTCATAAAAGGTCATCTATCGCAAGCCCAATGCTGAACTTTCTCCAAAAGTTTATGATTCAGCCCTTTTGCAAAATATTTGCACTGTATAATTAAAATAAAAATTATTTTTTTGAGTTATATTACTCAAGGAGAAATATTATACAACAAACATGAAATTATCCATTATCACAGCAACATATAATAGTGCAGCAACCCTCGTTGACACCATTAAATCGGTTTTAGGGCAAGATTATAAGAATATTGAATACATTATAGTTGATGGTGGGTCAACAGATGAGACATTAGATATTATAAAAGAATACGCACTTCGTTTTGACGGCAGACTGAAATGGATCTCCGAAAAAGATAAAGGAATCTATGATGCTATGAACAAAGGGATTATGATGTCAACAGGCGATGTAGTGGGTATTCTCAATTCAGATGATTATTATACGAGTAGCGATGTGCTCTCTACATATGTTAAGGCTTTTAAGGAATCAGACGTTGACGCTGTCTTTGGAGATGTACACTTTATTCGCGAAGGTGAACCTAACAAGGTAGCACGCTATTACTCATCAAAAATATTTCGTCCTTCGTTGTTGCGTTTTGGATTTATGCCTGCTCATCCCTCTTTTTATCTTCGTCGTGAGGTTTACCAAAAGGCTGGTTTTTATAGTTTAGATTATAAAATAGGGTCAGATTTTGAAATGATGGTGCGATTATTCAAAAATCATCACATAAGCTATAAGTATATTCATAAAGACGTTGTTACGATGCGCATGGGGGGAGCAAGTACAAATGGGGTAGGGAGTCATTTCCTATTGTTGAAGGAAGACACAAGAGCTTGTAAATCAAACGGTATATACACCCACCCTTTGTTTGTTTTGTTGAAATATATATACAAAGTTTTTGAATTTAAATTATGATATTGCATCTATTGAATATCAAAGAATTAAGACTATTGACAGCTTTACTTTTGACACTGTTTCCCTTGTCTTTATTGGCTGACAACTATCTTTTTAAAGATGGCAAGTCTGATTATATTATCATTTGTAATGCTCCTAAGGGCTCTTCTGAATATACGTCAGCAATGGAAATGCAAGCTTATATACAGAAGATAAATGGAGTAATGCTTCCAATCAATCCCAAAGAGCAGACTAATAGAAAACATATCTACATAGGATATAACAAAGAATTAAGGAAATTAGGGATAAAGCAACCCTCTGATTCTAACGAAGGATTTGTTTATAAAACTATTGGAGAGGATTTATATATTTTTGGAGGAAAACAATTAGGAACTATGTATGGTGTTTTCTCTTTTTTAGAAGACCAATTGGGCATTCATTGGTACACAAAAGATTATGTAAAAATACCAAAGTTAACACAATGGATATTGCCTTCAACGCTCAGTGTTACTGAAAAGCCAGCTTTTAAATATCGACATGTATTCTTTTACACATCGCGTATCAATCATGATTGGAATGCACACAATAAGTTGAATACAACTATGGGGTTGAATATTAAAAATAAATATGGCGGTTTAACATCTTATTGGGGTATTCATACAATGCAAAACATGGTAACGCAGGAAATGTTTTCAACACACCCAGAATATTTTGCTTTAATAAATGGAGAACGAAACAAAGAGGGGCAATTATGCTTATCTAACAAAGAAGTTATAGATTTGTTGAAAAGAGAAACCTTGAAAATGATAATGGAAAATCCTAGTCATTGGTGTTATAGTGTTTCACAGAAAGACAATGACATGTTTTGCGAGTGTGATAACTGTCAAATATTGATGCAGAAATATGGAGGCTATTCAGGAATATTGATTTGGGCAATTAATCAAGTTGCTGATGAAGTAAAAAAAACATATCCCAATGTAAAGATAGGAACGTTTGCTTACCATAAAACGCAAACACCTCCAAAGCATATAACACCGAGAGAGAATGTTGTTATCCGTTTATGCGATGTTGAATGTTGTTTCGGACACCCAATAGCATACGAACAAGGACATAATCGTTTGTTTCTCAATGATTTGAAACAATGGAAGAAATTAACCGATAATATTTATATTTGGGACTATGCAACTGGATTTTTTCAATACCTTGCACCTTTTCCCAATATATATGCAGTGTCTGAAAACTTAAAAACTTTCAAGGAAAATAATGTTATTGGTGTAATGAACCAAGGTCAATATCAAAATTATGGAGGTGAATTTTATGAATTGAAGCAATGGGTGTTTTCTAAATTATTGTGGAATCCCAATGCTAACCTTGACAATTTGATAACTACATTTATAACCGATTTTTATGGAGCAGCTGCACCGTATGTGCGTGAGTATTACGACCTCACTGCCAACCTTCTCAAGGATGAGGGAAAACATCTTATGTTTGATACCCACTATGATAGCGACATTTACACAAAAGACTTTATAAAAGCCGGAAGACATATTCTTAAGAAAGCAAAAGAAAGTGTTAAAGACGACGAAACATTGTTGTTTCGTGTGGAAGAACTTTATGCTCAAATACTATATTTATCAGTTAAACGCGATCCATGGAAATCGGTTAATGACGGAAGTCTGACAGAATTAAAAGCTTTTCTCAAGGCTACAGGTATGAATGTAAGTGAAAACGAAACAGCTGAACAATTTATTAAATCGCCAGAACCGATATGACTGATATTCTTAATTGCCTGCATAATCGTCCTCGATATTTTTTATAGGTGTTTTCATATCCTAGTACGTAGGCATACTTATTGAAATGTTGTTTGTAGTTTTTTGATATTATATTTTTTTTAAGAGGAAATAGATTAAATAACATCTATATTTGATTTTAAAGAATAAGGTGGTGGTTTTTTTTATGCCTCCTGAAGATGTATTATTAGAATGTCTTCTGTATTTTATTAAAGGTATATTCAAAACTTTCACTTTGTAGAAGGCTAATGCAACTATTGAAATCCAATTATCATGAGTGCATAATGTATGATTGGGTGGAAAGGGGAGAATTTTTTTTAAAAGTTCTTTTCTAAATGAAAGACAACAACCTAAGTAGCTGAATTTAATGAGATTATTTATAAATCCATGTTTTGTATTTCTGATTGCAAAAAACGATGGTTCTATCGTATTCATATTGTGATCTACCACTATTGCATCGGAAATCACCATGTCGTATTTCAACAGATATTGCATGCACACTTCTATTTTGTTAGGTAACCATACATCGTCTTGGTCGCAAAGAAATATATAATTGCCTTTAGCCTGTTTTATGGCATTTTCAAAGTTGCTTGTATAACCTTTTTCGCCTTGGTTTTTGAAAATTCTTATCTTTTCGCTATTTATTTTGGTCAGTACTTGGATAGTATTATCTGTGGAATAATCGTCTGAAATAATAATTTCATCATTTTCTTTTAGTTGTGGAAGTATAGAAGCAATTTGTTCTTCTATATATTTCTCACCATTATAAGTTGCAATGCATACTGAAATCATAGTCCTAAAGTTTTAATTTAAACCATGCAAATATACCTTTCCACATATATTTCCATCTTTGGAAGCCACCTTTGATGAATGGGAAATAGATAAGACGTAATAAAAATTTAGTTCCTTTTCCTAATTTGAAGGCAAGTGGAGTGTAGTTTCTTGTCAATAATATTAAAAAGTTTCGATATTGATAATAATATCTTGGCGGAGCAGAAAATATTATAGTGTGGCCTCCTATGTTTTTCTGGTTTTTGCCTACTTGATGTTCAATTTTCAAATGTGAGGTAATTCCACATAGGTATCCTTTAGAAATGGCTCTGAAACACCACTCACAATCTACAAAATCAATAAATAATTTTTCTTCAAAGAAGCCCACGTCATAGAAGGTTTTTATGCAAACACATGAGCCTGAAGATATTATTTCTTTTTTAAAAATAAATCCGTTGTCTCCTTTTATATCTTTGTGGATGATGGATTTGTATTCTTTTTTGTTGTCTTTATTGATGATAGTGGGACCTAAAATGGCTAAATTCGGATAAGTTTTTTTTATTTGTACAAACTCGTTGAGTATTTGTTTTGGATAATTTTCTCCAAAACAGCTATCTTGGTCAAAGAAGATGATATGTTCTATGGTGTGATCTAAAAGAATGCTTTTTATTGCTATGTTTTGCGCTTTGGCAATGCCGGTGTTCTTATGGAGGCTTATATAGCTCATTTTCCCGACTGTATTACCAGAAAAGTTGCTTTGTGAAGAGTTATCAACTATACTTCCTTTATAAATATTGGCAATTCTTTGAATATGTATCAACTCGTTTTCTTCAGGATTGAAGAGTACAAATGCAATAGCGATGTTATCTGTTGATGACATTTTGAATATATTGTTGATAAACAACTGCAAAGTTAATCATTATTTTGAGATTTCCAATTAAAAGTTTTATCTTTGCAGCTGCGTGGTTAGTTATTTTTGTCGATAGTGGAATATAATATATGAAAGTACTTTTTGACCATCAAATTTTTAGCTATGTTTATGGTGGCGCATCTAAATATTTTACAATGCTTCTAAAGTATCTACCTCGTGAGTGCTGGGATACGACAACGCTATTAACAAGTAATGAATATGTACGGGCTGAAAAGTTAATGCCATTTACTCTTAAAAAATATTTTAGGGGGCAGACGGTCTTGCAAGAATATTTAAACAGACCATATAGTAATTTCATGATAAAAAAGAAATGTTATGATATCTTTCATCAAACCAATTTTGGAACATATTGTTTAGATAAAATAGGTAGTAAACCTATGGTAACAACTTATCATGACGCCAACCTATCAACTATTGATCCACATCCCGAATTAGTAGAACAGCAGAGAGTATCGCTTGAACGTGCTGATTCCGTTATTGTTGTAAGTGAGAATACTAAAAAAGATTTATTGCAGCTTTTTAAGGTAGATGAGACTAAGGTTTCGGTGATTTATCATGGGATTGAAATACCAGATTTGTCAAAACTCAATCACGAAAGAATAGTAGAACGTCCTTATATTTTGTATGTCGGAAGGCGAACATTCTATAAGAATTTTGATAATTTTGTAAAAGCATGTTCTTTAGTAATCAGTACATTCCCAGATATTCAAGTCGTTTGCACGTCATCATGTTTTTCAAACAAAGAGTATTCAAAGTTTAAGTCTTTGGGGATCGAAGATAATATGAAGGCAATCTGCTGTGACGAGGCAGACATGGTGAGATTATATAGAGATGCGATAGCTTTTGTTTTCCCTAGCTTTTACGAAGGCTTTGGAATGCCTATTTTAGAATCTTGGAGTTGTAATTGTCCGGTAGTTTTATCAACAGCAAGTTGTTTTCCTGAAATTGCAGCTGACGCTGGATTGTATTTTGCTCCTGATTCAGTAGATGAAATGTTTTCACAAATTATGAAAGTTATAGAAGATGATGCTTTAAAAGAAACTTTGAGGCAAAGGGGAACTGAACGCCTGAAGAAGTTTTCTTGGGAGCGATGTGCCAATGAACACCTAAAAGTTTATCAGTCTTTAGCTGATTAAGATGTATTATTGTTCTGTGAAAATGAATTGGCTACTCTAAATATCTACCATAAAGAACAGAACCAACATTTAGGAATGGTTTAGATATTATACAACGAACTTATAAGTAAAGATACTATCCGTACTTCTCTTATGGTTTCAAATTGTTACGGTTCTTTAAAAGTTCTATTGAAAATCATCAATCTTTCTTGATAAGATTTATGACCAAATAAGATGTTATCGTATTCCATGCTTGGGAGTTGGGTCATTGACCATATCTTGATGAGACAATAAAAATAGACAAAGGCTTTAAAGAGTTCTCTGTTATTGTGATTATTGAAACAATCCATAAGGGATTTCCATATAATCCAATAAGAGAAAATAAAGAGCATGCCGATTCGCTTACTTAATGTATCAAATTCACTGAAGAAAAAGAAAGCAATGAGGTAAGCCAAAAAAGCATTGATAATAATTGCGCCATCTTTCGTAAATTCTTCACTTTGTATTTTCTTATAATAGGTAAAAACCAATATGCTGGTAAACAATCTTTCAATATAACCTATAGAGAGTGGGGTGGCCTTATTGAAAAGTTCGGTATAGGCTTTTAATTTTTCAGCAAATTGTTGATCCAATCCTATGATGTTTACAACGCTCAATACAACTGAAATTTTGAGCAGGAAAATGAGATTGCATATTATAACGACTACTAAAAAAATCCATTTATTCAACTTCTTGTGGAAGAAGAAATAAAGCGGTAAATATATTAATGCCGATGAGTGGAAAGAAGCTCCCAAGAGGCACAATGAAAAATAAGGAATGATTTTTCTGTTTTTAAGATATGGTAAAGCATTTAAGAAGAGCATTATTGAAATAGAATTTCTAAGTAAATTGGTACTTATTTCTACCCCTCCAAATACAAAATAAAGGGTTAATCCTAAAGGAATATTGTTGGTGCGTTGTTTGAAGAAGTTTAAAAGTAGAATTAAATTAATAAAACAAATAACAGCTTGGAAGAAAAAGTAATTATTGGCGATATTTTTGCATAAAAGGTTTAAAATGGTAAATCCGGGTTCAAAGGATACTACGGAACCAATCTTATACTTGAAAATATCGCTCCATTCGCAATGATAAAAATATTGATAATAAATAATCCAATCACTGAAAATGAATCCTCTAAATGCAAAGAATACAAAGAAAGTTGTAATTGCGACAAATATGCTATATTTTCGATTAGTTTCTGTCGCACTTGGTGCTGCACAAATACAGGCACAAATTTCTAAGATGGCAACTTCAACGAGGTATGGAATTGGAAATATCATCTTTGCTTTTTATCAATAAGATTATCAGGCTTGTTATTCCTCCTGATTCTTATCTTCGCTTTTGTCTCGCTCTTGGTTATTCTCTAACCTTCTTCGATTTGGAGAAATAAGTAAAACCCATACTGCGTCTAAGAAAAATCCTATAGTAACAAATAACAAAACAATGACGAAACGTGGGGTACTTGATGCCTTATAAGGCATAATGGGACGCTGAAGTATGGTGTATGCTGGAGTTGATTCTTGTAATTTTGCCAATGATGCTTGGTATTGAGCTGTCATTTGGGTATATGTGTTGTATTTCAATTGCATATCGTTTTCTAATTCTTCCTGTTTTGATTGTAGGCTTTGCAATGATAAATCAATGTTGGCATCAGCAAATTTTGCGTATTTCTTTTGAGCTGTCTTATAATTATTGAGTGCCTCATTCTTTAATTTGTTATAATAAAAGACATCATTTTTATTCTTTTTTGTCTTATATTTGTTGATATACTCCTGAAGACGATTTTGAACAGTATCCACTAAAATGGCTGCCACCAGTGGGTCTTGATCCGTGCAGGTTATAGTAATGATGCTTGTTTTGTTATCAACCAAACAAGCAATATTGTTTCTAATGCCTTCACAAGTTTCAAATTCTTTTTTAGGCATTTGAAATTTGTCAACGTTGCCAACTAAATTTGCTGTGTCATTTTTCTTTATTAATGCATGTATCAACTTTAGTTTCCATGTTTGCCAAAATGGAACTTTGGTTTGATACTTTAAGTGGTTAAAATAAGTTGTTACTGAATCACTTTTTGTTGTTCTAACTTTTATGTCAAATAAATTTCTGATAAAATCATTTGAGCCCACCACTATTGGATACAATTCAGGGTATATAGCGTCCACAGATTTTTTTGTGTCTAAATCCAAACCAAAATTTGCGGCCATATCAGAAAGGCTTCCTGATAAGCCTGTGCTTTGTATTTCAGGGGCTAAAATGGATTCGGCTGTATATTCCTTCGGACTATTTAATGCAATGACAATACCCAAGACTGAGAAAACGGTTAAGAAGGAAACCAGTAGATATTTTCTTCTTAATATTTGCTTCATCGCTAAAATAATATCAAATTCATTTGATTTCTCATTATCTTTCATATCTTTATCATTCTTTCTTTATAATTCTGGTTTTCTATATGGGTTTTATGTAAAAGGGGACTCCCAAATGCAATGATAGTCTAAATCCTTATTTCTATTTCCAATTTGTTTTGCAGGAACTCCACCAACAATAGTGTAAGGGGCTACACCCTTAGTGACGACTGCATTAGCACAGACAACTGCTCCCTCTCCAATTTCAATTCCTTGCAAAATAGTTGCACCTATACCAATCCATGCAAAATCGTTAATCAGGATAGGAAGATACGAGGCATCAAAAGTTTTGCTATTAACGTCATGACTGCCCGTAATAATTTGAACATTATGCGAAATGGAAACATTGTTTCCTATTGTGATGCCTCCTCGTCCATCCAAAAGGCAATTGCGATTTATATGCGAATAATTACCTATGATAATTTTATTTGCATTATTTATATAGCATTTTTTCATGATAAACGATTGCTTGCCAATCTGCATTCTTACAGCTTGTAAGTACTTCTTGCGAATATTCCAAAAAGGAATATGGGGAAGAATGTCGTTTACAACATATTCCATTGCAAAAGCGTAAATCCACTTATACAATGAACTTTGTTTGAAGGAAAATAAAATCAGTGATTTGATGAAGAATAATGCTTTCTTGTAACTAAATTTTCCTTGTGAGGTTATTTTATAATTATAAATTAAACTTTGAAAAGGCTTGTTTGATATTCCTTCTCTTTCGTAAGTTTGTATGATAGTTTTTGTTTTTTGGAATTTATATCCTGCTTTATATACTGAAAATATCATGTGCCAATCTAAGGCAAATCCTAGATCTTTTTTGCGATTTATGTCGTAAAGATATTTTTTGTGAACATTGCTCCTTACGAATGATGAACCATGCCTGTAAATGGGATAATATTCCAATAATTTGGGAGTGTTCGGAGCTGTTATAATTCTCTTGCTTCCTTTGTCAATCTCTATGCTATCTCCGTAAATAATGTCTATTTTATTTAAATCAATGCTTTTTAAGGCATATTCTATGGCTGTTGGACTGGCAAAAGTGTCCCCGCTGTTAAGTATATTAATCCAATCTCCTGTTGAATGAAGAATGCCTTTATTCATGGCATCATACATACCATTGTCCTTTTCTGAAATCCAATAATTTATATTATCAGCATATTCTTTGATAACATCTAATGTTCCGTCTGTGCTTCCTCCGTCAATGACAATATATTCCTTATCCTCCCATGTTTGTGAGAGATAACTTTCAATAGTTTCTCTGATGTGAGCAACATCATTGAAAACGACTGTTATGACGCTAACTTTATTTGCCATATTTTATTTATTCCAAATTCCTGTTGCTTTTTGTTTTATTAATTTCCTGCATTGGTAAAAATGTATTGCTGTCATTGTCCCATAGGCTGCTGACATATAGAATACAATTTCTTGTATATTCATATTTTTCCCCCAAACAAACATTATTGTTAAATAAATGAATGTTGCAGTTATGGAAGTAATTATTTGAATATAAATCTTATTTAATCCATTTAGCAAATAGGTTACACAATTATTAAGATTAAAAAAAGAAATATATAGGAAAACAGATAGTGATACCATAAAAGGTACATGAACCGCTTTGCCTACCCAAAAAAGGTAAAAGTATTGTGAAACTATCAGCATAATAATTCCTGCAAATTCTGTGAACAACCAAATCTTTAGTGCTGATTTAAATGCTTTTTCTATCCAATTGAAGTCTTGTTTTACATACGCATCGGTGTAGGCATTCCACATTGGAGAAATAAAGACTAAATATCCGATAGCAAGTAAATTAAAAAATTTATAGGCTATATTGTAAGTTGTTACTGATTCTGGTCCGCAAAATTGGGTGATAAAAAGGTTTGAGCTTCCATAAATAACCAAGCAGCTTGTTATTTGAATTAAAAAGAATCCTAATCCTTTGCCTACTATAGTTGATAAAAAATCTTTTCTAAATGATTGAATTGTAGGACGAAACTCTGGGTACTTGCTGAAGATTGGTATTGCTGCGAGGATATAAATTATTGCAGGCGTACAAGTGAATGCAAATACAACATAGATTAATTTTCCGTTTGTAAACTTCGTTAATAAAAAAATAATTAATAACCCTATTATATTTCCCAAAGTATTTATGAAATCCCACAAAGCATATTTTTGCAGAGCTACAAAAACATAACCAATATTCTTGAGTACAAATAAAATAAGGGTAAATCCGATTGCAACGAATAATACGTTTTGTAGTTCTGTATTGCTTATCGTATTTGTGTTAAAAACACTATTAAGATTTAATAGCTTTAATAAAATAAATCCTACAATCGCAATGATACTTGCTATCATTGTCAATGCTATAATTGTTGTACTTAAATAGGATTGGGCTTCTTTATAATTGCCTTTTGAAACGGCTTCGGTAAGATAGTTGCGCATGCCATTTCCTAATCCTATATCAAAGAATGAAAACCAATATAAGATAGAGGTTATTGTCAGCCAAACTCCATAAAGTTCAGAATTAAGATAGTTTAGCGTGATTGTTACAACAAGGAGCGAGGTTATTAATCCAATAACTTTTAAAATAGCAGAATATAAGATGTTGCTTTTGAGCATTTTACTTCTGCCATCTGTACTTATAAATTGATTTATACCCTTGTTGATTATCATTCTGAAAATTCCCAATGACATTTTTTGTTATTTCAAAATATTTGCGATAGTAGCGATCACCGCTGCCATACTTGCTGCACTTGAGCCAATAGTAACAAGCTCTGCCAAACTCATCTTGGCGCGTGATTTTGTTGGGACGATAATCTCGCACCCGGGACGTACTTTCGCGTTATGTCCCACTTTCGCGAGGGTGCCGTTCATGTACATGATGTAGGTGCGACTCTTTTTTGCATCGGACGAGAAACCACCGGCTTGATCGATGTAGTAAGCTACGTTTTTGCCCTCTCGATAGCTTACGGCATTAGGATACATCACGGCTCCATTGATTCTTACGGTTCCGTTGTATTGGGGCACGATGATGCGATCGCCCTCTCGAAGAATCAGGTCGGCATCGCTGCCAGGCATCTCTAATGCTTTATCTAAATCTATACCAACGGGGTAGGTCTCAGGAAGTTGGAATTTCTTAAGACGGGTATTCTGAGTTTGTTGCGAAGCTTGTATAATACCAGCAGCGTTGGAACTCTTGGCTGCAAGGTCGAGCATGTTTTTGCTTTCTTGCTCCATTTGCATTTTGTAAGCGGCTTCCATACGCATCCGCTCAACTTCTGTTGGCTTCCTCTCAAGTCTGGCCCCCTTGATGTAAGCTAATTCCGTGGCTCCGCCAGCAGCTTTGAAAATATCGCTTAGGCGGGTGTTGCGGCCTGTTAAGGCATAGTTTCCAGCAAATAAAACCTCACCTTCAATAGTAATGTTCTGTTGTTTTGTTGTACCAGGACTCTTTCTGATAAAAACCTCATCGAACGGAGCTAACGTAAAGCCAGCCTCGCCGTTGATTACAAAACCATCTTTCAATGCAAATGAATAGCTGTGTGCGATAATAGAATCGGTTGCCAATGCCTCTGGATTGATGATTCTTCTTGATACATCGACTCTTACCGTTGAGGCGGTCTGTTTCAAACCTCCAGCCTGAAGGATAAAGTCTTCTAATGTTTCATTATCTGCATATTTATATGTGCCAGGAAATTGTACTTCACCGTGAATAGCGATGGTTCGCTCTTCCTGAACGTCACTCCTTGTCGGAACGAACAGTACATCTTCATTTTGAAGCGGTATATCGGCCACTCTGCCGAGCAAAATACCTTCGATATCAACAGAAATTACCTCCAATGTCCTGTCCGCCTTCATCCTATGCATGACTGCATGGGGAGCAAAAGCTACTTCGGTGAGGCCTTCCGCTGCCTCGACAAGGGCCCTGACGCTGTTGATTTGGCCTCCGACCTCATACATGCCTGGACGGAATACGGCACCTTTGATTTCTACCATGTTCTCGTAACGGGGAATTACTGAGTCAACGCTAACAGAATCCTCATCCGAAAGGGTGAACCGATTCATGTCAAATTCGTTTACATTGAAAATAGAATATTGTCTGCCGGTCTTGCGTCTAACCCTTACCGATTTTGTGTAGGCATCGCCTGAGAAACCGCCGGCATAGCCAATCAGGGCGCCGAGACTCTCATTGCGTTTCATTTCATAGTACATCGGCCGTTTAACCTTACCGCTGACATTGACTAACATATCGTAAGCACCGACAACAATGACGTCGTTGTCGGTAAGTCGCACATTGCCACTCAGATGTCCTCGTCTTAAAAAATCGTAAATGTCAACAGTGCTTATCAGTGAGCCCCTTCTATAGACTTTGATGTTCCTCAGAGTTCCCAATTCTCCTATTCCTCCAGCCATATATAGTGCGTTGAACACTGTAGCAAAGGCTGACAAGGTATAGGTGCCGGGTGTCTTCACTTCTCCTACAACATTCACCATAATGGTGTGTGTCTGCCCAACTGACAGACGAATGTTGGAACTGCTGTATCTTTTACCCAGTATCCGCCGAATCTTATTGTTAGCTTGCTTAACGGTAAGTCCGCTGACTTGTATTGGGCCGAATCCCTCAATGGTGACGATGCCATCTGGAGCTACTGTCGTTTCATACGATTTCTGTGAAGCCCCATAGATGTCAATGAAAACGGCATCTCCTGGTCCTAGTCTGTAATTGGCTGGAAGAGCCATGTTCATGTTAGGCTCGAAAGAGAGATTGCGGTTGTTGAAAATGTCTCTACCCCAAACCTCCTTTTTGTTTTTCTTCAATTTCTTCAGGAGGTTCTTATACATCGTTGCCGTATCTTGTGGCATCCAATTGTCTAACTCCTCTTGCATCATCAGGTATTCTCCATCCTCCTCATCGTAAGTGTTCTTGTTTGTGGATTTTGAATTTATGCGTTGGTTGGAATATCTGGCAGCTTCATCTTGCGCATCCTTGTAATCCTCTAGCGTCTCGTCGGCAATCTGTCGCTTGCTTACCCCAGGTCTTTTTTGCCCATTATTCTTTCTGCCGCGGTCGTATTCTTTAGTGGTGGTCTCTCCCAATGTGGCATTACCTTTTTTCATCTTCTCGTAGGTATTTCTCACGCGTCTGATTTGGGAAATATCCACACCGTTTTGCATCAATTTGGTTACTATCTGTGCCTGGGACGTTCCTTTCCCTTGTTCTTTTACAACAAATTCCATTACCTGTGTGTCTGTCATTGAAGACTGTCCATAGGTAACTTGGAATCCCGTTATAACCATCAAGAATAAAAGTATGTATTTTTTCATTTTATCTTAAAATTTCTTTCCGCTAATAATTGAAGTAAAAGTTTTCATGACAATTTTAAAGTCCAACCATAATGAACGCTTCTCAAGATATCGAATATCCATTTCCATACGCTTCAGCATTTTTCCCATTGTATCTGTATATCCGTTGTATAGGGTTGCCTCGGATGTCAAACCTGGTCGCATTTGGAATATAAGTGGATATTGGTCAGTATGTTGCATGATTTGGTCAATGAAATACTTGCGTTCTGGCCTTGGCCCAACAAACGACATAGTACCAATCAACACATTCCAAAGCTGAGGCAGCTCATCCATATGATGACTTCTAAGGAATTGCTCAAGTTTGGTTGAGTTCGAATCATCACAGGTTGCAACTAACTGGGGCCCATATTCCTCAACGATACTGCTCATAGTCCGAAACTTGAAAATGACAAATGGCTTACCCTTATATCCGAGTCGTATCTGCCGGAAAAAGACTGGTCCATTATCTTGCCTTTTCAGCATTATGGCAATAATGAGGAACACAGGAGACAAGAGAACTAAACCTGATAATGCGAAGAAGATATCCAAGGCTCTTTTGCATATTCGTTGGAAAATCCCCATGCCATCATAAGTATTAGCTTGCTCCATTGTCAAATATTCTCTCTTCGTTTTTTATAATAACTCAGTAGTTCGTAATTTGTTGCAAAGATACTATATTTTATTTAATTCTTATGATTTTTTTTAGCTATCTTTGCATACTAAAGTGATACAGAACCTCGAGAGAGCGTTCCTTTTGGTATATTCTTGTGCGAAGTTGATGTTAACGGGTAAATGCGGAAGATAATTCATATTGACATGGATGCTTTTTATGCATCTGTTGAGCAGCGAGACAATCCACGGTTGAAAGGGTTGCCCATAGCCGTATGCTATGATGACTTGCGTAGTGTGGTAACAACTGCCAGTTACGAGGCGCGGTCTTTCGGCGTTCATTCTGCGATGCCAGTTTTTCAGGCTAAACGCTGTTGCCCACATTTGCAGATAGTGGAACCTCATTTTGAGAAATATAAAGAGGTCTCATCGCAAATCCATGATATATTTTCGGAATATACGGATGTCATAGAGCCTTTGTCATTGGACGAAGCTTTCCTTGACGTTACTGAAAATAATGTGGGAGTGAAATTTGCAGTCAATATTGCCAAGGAAATCAAGAGGAAAATATCCGAGAGAATCCAACTGACGGCTTCGGCTGGCATCAGTTATAATAAATTTTTGGCGAAGATAGCTTCTGACTACAGGAAACCAGACGGTATTTTTACGGTGCATCCAGCTAAGGCAATGGATTTTATAGGTAGTCTGCCTATTGAGAGATTTTGGGGTGTAGGACCAAAAACGGCACTTCAGATGCATAAGATGGGTATTTTTAAAGGTGAACAACTGCGACAGGTTTCATTGGAACATCTCACTCAGGTATTTGGCAAAACAGGTAACATTTACTATTCGTTTGCACGCGGTGTTGACGACCGACCAGTAGCTGTTGGCAGGGAAAGAAAATCTGTAGGATGTGAACAGACCTTTAAAGAGGATATTCATCGTTTTTCGCAGATTATCATAGAATTATATCATATCGCACTTGAACTGGCCGAACGGATTAAGAAGAGTGATTTCGAGGGTAGGACATTGACCTTGAAGATTAAATGGAGTGCTGATTCTCAAATTACACGAAGCGTAACGGTTGACCAGTCAATCTGTACAAAAGAGGAAATTCTGCCGTTAGCGAAAAAATTGTTACAAGAGACTGATTATAAGAAACGCTCCATTCGCCTTTTGGGGTTGTCGGTCTCGTCGGCAAGTAGAGAAAATGAAAACAGTGATAAATTATCGCTTTGGAGAGAAGGGGATTTGGATTTTTCGGATAGACTAATATAACCTTTAACTTACAGGAAAATCCTTTACAAATTTACTTTATTGATATAATATTTTTGAATTGAAAATGAAGATGTTATGTATTCTTATTCAAAAGCTTATCTTTTGTCAGTTAAAAGCTCACCTATTGCACTTCGAAAGATGACCTTTGGTCATGTGTTAATCGCAAGTTCAACATAGAACTGCAATCCCAAGTACGGGTGTAGCTTAATAATCTATACCTGAAGGTAGTGTCCTTAAAAGTGTGTAATTCATCTTTCCTTTCTCTGTACTTCCACTGTTATTTTATTCTTTTCTTTCCAGTTTTTGAATTGATATATT